>OBYP01000091.1_pt1 | contig 118124 bp, 131 predicted proteins | sample 1501461 | NCBI WGS metagenome assembly OBYP01 (sample SAMEA2580201, study PRJEB22360) | human gut metagenome | biome: human gut; feature: human-associated habitat; material: faeces | place: Denmark | collected 2008/2010 | reverse complement strand
GGCTAAGATTATAATATGCCACTTCCGAGGAAAAGTCAACCGTTTCTTTTTGTCCGAGGAAAATCCGAGGAAAATCCACGGAAAATCCACCGGACGGTCACTAGGAAAATCCGATGTAACCAGTACCAGTACCATCACCAGTACCATTACCATAATAATAAAAAGAATATACGCAAAACCGCCGTCTGCGGTCTTGCTTCTGTGCACACATCTGAAATGTACGAATTGCACAAAAAATGAAAGCGCTTTTTGACGTATCAAGTCCCAGTCGATTCCATAGAAACTTTTAATATCTCCTTCGGCAAAAAGACAAAATCAATCCAGAGGCAATTCAGAGGATTCTAAGGCATATCTCAAAAATAAGTTTCTTCCTTATATAAAGCATATCGTTTATTTCTAAAATATATCCGTAAATATAAATTTAACGATTGACACTTACTGTTTGGTAAGTTAAGATAATGACAAGATATAAATTACCAAACGGTAAGAAAATAAATCATGAGTATATGGTTCACCATTTCGAGAACGGAGAAAACAGCACATTCAGAAATTCACATGTGGATCTGTTTAGAATTTAGGAGGTGCAAACGTGAAAGCATTTGTGAGAGATAAAGATTCGCTGGAAATTGCATATAGCATCCTAGCGTTTGTTAAGGAGCCGGAGAAAATTAGGGAAATCAAGAAAGAAATTCGCAGATATTTACATAAGCAAATGAAAGCGGATGAAAAGACAGAAATTTTCGGAGACTACGATGGATACACAGAACTGATTCCGGTTCCCAGAGAAGAAGTTGGATGTATGGAAGCTTGGTTCGACAGAGAAATTAGAAGAATTGCCTATCCTTCACAGTATGATTGCACTGGACAGCACTTTACGATTTCACATAAGTTTGTGGCATTCAGAAACAGATTGTATTGCATCCATCGGGTAGGCGTTGACGCGTAAAAAAGGAGGCAGTGAGATGACGGTAAGCGTGTACGAGGTAAAGAAACTGAGAAAGATTCGAGAGCAGCTGGTAGAAATTGCAGAGCAGGAAGCAACTAAGTTGTTTCGGCTTGCCCGGAGAGCAGAAACTCATGGATGTAGCAATGAGACGGTTGAAGCAATCAGAGAGGAAGCCAGAGAGCTTTACACGACTGGATACACAGAAAGATTACTTGATCCATGCAAGATATGGAAGTTTGCATTTAGACAGGAGGGTTTATGATATGGAGTCGAGAAGAAGCTATGGATGGGGAATGACCGGCAGTGATAAAAAGGGTTTTGAATGGGAACTGGAAGATGAATACGGAAAAGTGCAGAGTGGATATGTATACAAAACAGCCGATGAAGCTATCCGGGAATGTAGAAAATTCTGTAAAGAATCTAAGTGCCGGGGAAAAAGTGAGAGCACAAAGATTCGGGCGATTCCTGCCACCCCAAGGAGATTTGAATATTAGAGGAGAACAGTAAAATGGTGAGAACATTCTATCAGGACCGGTGGAATCCAGATAAAACATGGGAGGTAGTAAAGCTGGTCGGCGGATACTACCTTCGGCAGTACATCAAAGGAAAACAGTTTGGGCGTGGGATTCGGACTACAAAGAAATATATTCAGAGCATTGGAATTTTTGATTTTGAGAAGAAGGAGGCAGTGCTGTGAGTGCAGAAAATAGGTACGCCGATTTATACATCTTTGTCCCTGCAATGGAACAGATTATTCACATTGCGGAGGGCACTGGGGACAATCTTCTTCAGGAAGATATCGAAGAAGGGTATGTTGATTACATTTATTACGAACAGTATGAGTTGAGTCAAGGGTTTCCGGAAATAGACGGCGGACAAGTTTTGCTGGAAAAGATGTTCAGAGATAAGTTCAGATGCACAGAAGAGGCGGTTGAAGATGTGCTCAGTATGACATATGGAACCTATGAAATTGATTATGTAGTTTTGAGAAAGGATGGTGCGATATGCAGGATGCAGCACAGATAAGAAAAACTGTCCAAAAAGTAAAAGACGCCTACATAAAGCAGTATCCTCATTTAAGAGGTATTTATAACAATGACAAGATGTTTTTTGATAACGCTTGCAGGCTTGCATTCCCTTCAGGTATTACACCGTTAGAATTAGATAGAGCCATGATGGAAGTATACAACAAAGAAAATAAGAAGGCAAAAGTCTGATAGAAATGAAGTGCTTGTAGATAAAGCGAGCGAAATTTTAGAGGAGGAGCAGATGGAAAAGGTAAAATTAAAAGTTGAAATGGAGATTGTTGTATCTCAGGAAGATATTGACGACATTATGTGCGGAGCGCTTGAGGGAGGAATCAATTACTGGTGTAGAAAGGCTGAGATAGTCGGAGCTTATCTCGGAGAGTACGCATCCGAACAGATTGCAAGAGGAGGTCAGTTGAAGCTGTATGATCGAGAGGAAGATACAGTCTACACCCTGGATCTGGAGAAACTGCTGAATGGAGTTAAGCTGTACGCACAGAATCCGGTTGGATGTAATTGCCTGGATATGGTTGATGGAAAATTGGAAATTGATTGTTGCAATGCAGATGCGATTGTGTGTGACGCAATCATCCAATACGCATTGTTCGGTGAGGTAGTGTATGGATAAGAACAAAAGCAAGGTAACGGAGCATAGTGAGATTTGCATATTCTGCGGCAGGCCGGCGGAGTGTGAGCATCATCTGATATTCGGGATCGCACATAAAGAAAAAGCGGATGAGGACGGGCTGGTTGTCCCGGCTTGCAATAATTGCCATAATCTCGGAAAGCTGCTCGAAAGAGTGCATGAGAATCCGATGGCTGAAAAATTGTCGAAGATGCTGGGACAGGCGATATGGGAACGTAATTGGATTCTGAAGGATGCCATCCATGATAAGGATGGAGATGAAGAAGCTCAGGATTCGGAAAGCAGGATTGCCCGGAAAGAGTTTAGACGGAGGTACGGGAGGTCATATCTGTAAAAGGGCTGTATTGCAACGGAGAAAGGGAGAAGCAATAAAACTTCAATGAAGATGATTAAAAGGCTCCTAGAGGCGTTAAATGAAGAATACGCCATCATATCAATGAATGTGACTTGGATATCATTATGCTTGGAGAGGAACGGAAGGAGGTGAACTGTATGGCAGGAAATAAGAGAACTGAGGAACTTGGAAAGAATATCCGTGATTCCTTTGCAAGATGGAATTACATTTACCAGAACGGTGCAAGAGATCCGTTTTGGGAAGATGGGGTGAATCTGGAACTGGTTAGAAACCACATCATTTATGACAAGAGAAGGTGCGAGGAGGAGCTGCTGCCGGAGCAGTACCCTCCGGAGTACCACATAGAACTTCCGCCCGTAGTGGACAGATTATATATGGCAAGGGTGGACGAAATCAAGGAACACGCAGCCCATAGTCTGGAGGTTTATATCGGCGATGCAAATTACCAGTATTTGAAGGAAAATTTGCATCGACTCACCGAAAAACAAAAGGATGCGATCCATGTCTCGAATGTTCTAAGATATGTTACCGGACTTAAAGACTCCATCAATGGAAACAGGCTTGTTGAAATGAGGAGGCATGAAAAACCGGAAATTTATCAGGAATCATTCAGGGAATGTCGGGAGCGGATGGAAGCCATCCTTGGAGCAGAGAAGGTGTTACCGCAGGGGCAGTTGTCCCTATCCGATTTATTTGAAATGTAGGAGGAGTAAGGATATGTTGATTTTAAGTCAGAAAGGAAATGTGATGGTAAATATGGATTCTTTACAAGCCATTACAATCTATATTTTTAGAAATTACCAGAACGGTAAAATAGTTGATGAGAAGTATCGTGTTATGGCATGGTACGGAGCAGATGAAGATGACTACTGGGCAATCGGCGATTATGCCACAGAAGAACGGGCGAAAGAGGTTATCAAAGAAATCTGGAAGAAGTATGGAGAGTATCTGCATCGTCGGGGAGGGCCAGCAATACTGAAAGGCTCTGTTGATGTTCCAGAAGCGTTTTGGGTTTTGCCGAAGATTTACGAGATGCCGCAGGAATAGGAGGTGTGAGATGAATGGTAAAGTGGAGCTTACGAGATTCGACTGGCTGTAAACAGCGTGGAGAAATAGAATTGGCTCAGATTCCCAAAGAGTTGCTTCGCTTTGAGCGTGAGGCGGCAAAGATAATGAAACGGACTGGAGCAGATCATGTGCTGTATGGGATTAAGATATACGATCAGAATGACCGCTTGGAAACAGTCCAATTTTATATGAATCCAATGAATGATGATGAATTTTACCGCCTGACAGGGCGGGTAAGAAACGCCATGATTTACGCCTTACATAATCACAGGAAAAAGGAGTAGGCGAAAAAAGGAATAATATAAACTTTCCGATTGACACCAGAGGCGGGTAAGTTAAGATAAGATTATAGAAAAACTTACTGATTGGTAAGTTTAGAAAGGAGGGTAGCCCATTGGGCAAGAAAAAGAAGCAGAAGAAAAAAGAACTGCTTGAACAACAGCTTCTCAAATACCAGAAGATAGAGTGCCTAGCAAACATTCTACTGGCTGTCATCACTATCATTTCTGTGATAGTAACAGCAATTCTTAACTGGTTTAGCTGATTGAACAAACAGTTCTGCGGAGGGGAGCTGGAACTCCCTTCCGTCTGCTTAGTATAACATAGAGAGGGGTGAAAGTAAATGAGGAAAGCAAGAAGGATTTTGGTAGTGCTGTTGACATTTTTGATTTGCATAGCAGTACAGAAAGGATTGAATGTTCTTAATGGAACGGCTCTTATAATTGATGCAATCATGATAATTGTCTTAGCAGTAGAGGAACTCGCAAGAAAGTAGAGGGGAACCTGCCTTTTGGAAGTAACTACGAGGATGATGGATATGGCTATGAGGAGCCAAGAGAGGAGTTTTAATCATGGATGTTTACAAAAAGATGTGGATTGAACGTAAGAAGGAATTGTTGGACAGAATCAATAAAGCACCAAATCCCAATGCAGCAGCCAGAGATGTTGAGGAATTAACCGAGATGATTTATCAAGAGGTACTTGCTTCTACGAAAGAGGTACATATGAAACCAGAGCAAATAGAAAGTATGTGTGCTATTTACGTCGTACAGGGGAAAACAGACCATCATACGGAGGTAAAAGAAGAATCTTCTCAGGAGCTGAAGGATGCAGCAATCCCCATGCTGGAATACCTCAACAAGCATTTCGATCCACACGCAACAGCGATTATTAAGGAAGGGCGAGTTACCATCGTAAGAGATGAAATTAGTGTGCCGCTTCCGATCAGAGATTAAGGAGGACAAGACAATGGAGATCAGAAAACCGAGCAATCCCCAGGATGGACCTGGGGACGGAGTAATCGGAGTGGCTGAATGTATTAGAACAGACTTTCTGGAGAATCCGGCAGAAGAAGGAACTGCATTTCAACAGAGAGAAAAGAGCGATGCTCATATTTCTGCAAGCATGGAGATTGGCATTTTTTCAATCAGGGATATGCAGTCAGGAGTGATGCTTACGGTATCCCTTCAGGATGCAATGGAAGTGATTGTGGCTGCGACAAATGCTGCAAAACAGAACAATGTAAATGACGATTGGATTTCAGTGAAAGACAGGCTGCCCGAAGAAAAAGCATCAATATTTGCAAAATTTAAAGGCACTGATAAATGGTCGAAATCAATGTTTGAAGGGATGTCCAATAAAGTAAATGTAATGCTTGAACTGGAAGATGGATCAATAATATGTGAAACATCATATACGGTAGATGGAAGGTGGATGTGTGAAAAAGAACGTGTTTTTGTGAAGGTAAAAGTGATCGCATGGAAGCCGCTGCTGGCACCGTATCAGGAGGAGGGAAAGAACAGATGAGAAAATGCTGTGGAACTTGCATATGGCACAGGCATGAAGATATATCAGATGACTGGGTATGCGCCAATGGTGAGAGTGATTACTGCACAGATTGGACAGATTATAGTCACTGTTGCGAGAACTGGGAAGAAAGAGAAGAAGAATAAAGAATGAGGTAAGCAATGGGAAAAAGCAGGACAAGTAAAACCATGGCTGCTGGTATGGCATTAGGCCTGACAGCGTACAGCAAACAGTTTGGATGCAGAAAGGGCGGCATGGCTGAAATTGCCGCCCCTAACCGAATGATGAGGCGGATGCTGAAAGATAAAAGCAGACAGGAGTATGGCAAGAAAGAAAATTAGGTGTGGAGGTAAAAAGCATGGATTGCCCGTATTGCGATTATATACACGATTGTACAGAGGATTGTGAAGAGTGCGAGATTTATGATGATTATTTAGATGACATAAATGATCTTTATTAAGGATCAGTTGTAGTAAACAGTTGTGGTATTAAACAAGTAGTTGTTGTATTGAGTAGGATTGTGAGGTATAAATGGCACTAATTAAGGCGTTAATGGTAAATATGGCAATATCTGCTGTTTGGTATGGACTGGAGTGGATGCAGTACAAAGAACTGCAATGGGATAGAGAGTGCGATAATGTGGTTTGGGTGTTGTATTTACTGGTATTATGGTGGCTGTTTGCACATCAGAATTAAGATTTAGGGGATATAAGATGGCGCATATAGAAATATGGTATCGTTGCCCTTTGTGCAAACGTGCATATGACACGGAGAGGGAAGCTGTCATATGTAAAAATAAACATCCGATTATAACAGAACGCCGTGCGGTTGGTAAAGACGGAAAAGCTGTGAGGATTGATAGACCAGGAGAAGAAGCATGGGCATTGAGAGAAGCGGATTTAAGCGACTTTATAGAAGAGCGCAAAAGGCAATTAAAAGAAATGCAGAATTGACATCTACCATTTCGGTGATTGTACCGGGATGGCGGATAAAATTAAAGTTTAGTGGAGGAACAGACTTTGACACGATTGACAAAGTATGAGAATGACTTAATTAGAAATAAAGCCATTAATATTTTAAGAAATTTATCAGATAAAAACAAATTATCTGGTGATGAATTAGCGCTAATTGGTGCGTTTCTAATTTTAGAACGTGCAGAGAATACAAAATTGGCAAAATACGAAGGAACTAAATTAGAACCAGAAGATGTTCCAACTGTAAAAAACTTAGCAATTCAGTATTTAAAGGAAACGATAAAGAAAAACGAAGTATCTATGAAGATTGGAGAAACTGAGGGAATTGATGTTACTCCAATCAAAGAAGCGAATGAAGATTTGGATAAGTTACTTTTAAAACTGGTTGCCGATGTTTAAGTAAAACTGACATTTGAAGGAGGAAAAATAATGTGCGAAATAGATGTATCAAAATTTCCACTGCATGAATGTCCATATTGCGGAGGGAAAATGATGTGTATTAGACAAAGAATATCTGGAATAGGAGAATACTATGTTGACCTAGAATCCGGAGAAATTGAAGCGACAGAACTACATAGCAGGTTGCAATATAAAAATACTGGTAAATATGCCATATGTGCTGATTGTGGCAAAAGATTATTTAAGGTTGATGATGATTTAAATGTACTTGAATAGGAGGATCGTTTATGCGTTACAGTTCATGGTTTTTATTAGCTGTTCTGACATTTTGCAAAGGAGCAGCTATGAGCCATGAAGTAACAAGAATAATCCCTAAAAAGGAACAGTGTGCATTTTGCCATAGAGAAGCAACATTGCTTTGTGATATGCCGGTAGCAGAACTTTGTACAAGCATTGATTTTAAATCATATGTACAGACGTGTGATAAAAACCTGTGTGAAAAATGTACAACAAGGGTAGGGGCATTTGATTTCTGCCCTGATTGTGTCAGAAAGATCAAAACAGCAAAGAAAGGATTGGGATAATGAGGCCATGTGGCAAAAGAAAAATCCATACCTGGAATACATGATTGCCCTATTACGAGAGCAGAAAGAAGGGATGCGGCTTGGGGATTGTAAAGTCAGAGACCCAGAGACGAGCGAATCGACTTCAGAGGGAGAGAGCAGTGGCAGCTAGTGATGGCTCCAGATTGCGGGCATTTCGGAAAAACAGTGCCATTCTGAAAGAATTCCAGGATCTGTGCATACAGAAAAAGCTCGTCATCAATCTCGATTTTCCCATGGAAAGGGACTATTTCAAGGAACTTTTACTTGGCGGGTATTCTGTGGCTAGGTTTGAATATGATGGGAAATATTACCTGAAAATTGAAACAGATAAAAAATCTATTACCCCTATTTCAGACGGATTTGATGAAATCAAGGGAAGTGAATTCTATGCAGCAAAAGAGGTCTATTTGGAACAAGAGGAATAGACCAGTTAAACCGACATTTAGGAGAGGATCATGGGAGAATGGAAGAGAACTATGGATATTCTGCCGCCTGAGAATCTGGTGGTGGAAACCAAGATTGATGATGGCGTATTCGTCCGAAATGAGCAGCCGTTGTACCGGTGCAAGAATCTATGGTATGTCCCAGATGGGAGTATGTATGTGTATTATACGCCGACACATTGGCGGGAGATTTTGTAGAAGGAGTAGTATATGTCAATAAGAGATGCGCTCAATAGTGAATTAGGACGGGAAGTTAAGAGGCTTCGAGAAGAAAACGAAGAAGTTCATGCTGCTGCGGTTCAAAAGCAGAAAGAGCTTATGGAAATGCGGATGGATATGGTTACAGAAGAGTGCCCGGATTGTGGGACAGAGAATACTTTCAAGTGGAGCGTTCGCCGGGATGGTTATCAGGCATTTTGCCCGAAGTGTGGATTCCCTATGATGTTATGTGGTGAATGTCTGGTTGATAGCGATGACTTCTGCGACTGGGACGGAAGCACGATTTTGTGCCATCGTATGATCGAGAGATTGTGGAAGGATTTGGAGGATGTTGTGTTTAACGAGGATCCAGATGGATGTTTAGTTCTGGAAAGCGACTATCAGCTGATGATTGGAAATAGAGAAGTTGCGATGTTTCCGGCTGGCACAGACAGGGAAGAGATTTGGCATTGGTTTGACGAGCGGCATCCGAAAGGTGTGGTATATCTCCTTCGTGGAACTGGAGGAGAATAAATAGTACAGATACAGGTATTGATACTGGAGGTAAACTGATGGAAATTAGACCAAGAAAAAGAAGTGATCGTGGAGGTATAATTACAATGCCGCTAAAAACGAACGTGCCGAATCCGAGCGCTGCATCATGGGAAGAGACAAAATGCCCAGAATGTGGAGCTGTATGTTGGAAACGCCCTCTTCCAAAGGGATTCAGCGAAGATATGTTTGATGGAAGAATGTGTACTATGTGTGCATTGAAACGAGGATTAAGATGAGAGGAGAATGTTATGGCGAATTTAGAGTTAGGAACCGTTGATAATGGTAAAAGTATGTCAGAAATCCTAAAAGATGCCTTAGATGCAAAAGGGTATTCCCAGAGGGAATTTGCAGAAAAGATGGGATGGACATCACAGAATTTTTCTCAAAGATTAAAGAAGAACTCTTTCACAGCTGAAGAGTGGAGGGACATGGCGTATAAGCTGGGATATGAAGTAAGGCTTGTTGAGTTGGAAAGCGGAATTGAACTTGAGAGCAGAAGAAAAGGGCATGGACGCCGGGTGCGCAAGGTGGTTAATGGTGTTCTATATGATACGCATAAGGCAGATATGCTTTGCGGCGATTTCTACCGAGACGGGATCAATGAATATACTGATGGGATGGCGTTTGAGCTGTATGTAGATTGTTTCGGGCGATTTTTTGTGGCAAGGTATACAAACTGGGAAAATGGTTCGGATAGTATTACTACAATCGGGAAAGAAGATGCGTACAAACTGTATCGTAAGTATGGAGATGGCACATTGAAAGATGGTATCTTTATTTAGTTTTACCCTTGACTTGCCAAATGGTAATATCAATTATAATTTGGGTAACATGGTCTGAAATGATGGAAATTACCAGACGGTAAGTTAGAATGATGATGTAACAAAAAAACAACCCTTCCCGACGGGCATCAGGGAGGGTTGCAAAACTAGCTGGAAGCTACGGTTTTATAATAGCAGTTCAAGTATAGCATAACCGTAGCTCCAACGCAATAAGTAAAGGAGTGAAGTTATGCAGAGTTTAGAGAGTTGCATCATCAAAATGGACAAAGTATCTGCCCTGATCCGCATGATTGATGATACGTTCATAGGTGGGCGTGTCGGCATCTCAGATGATGAAGATGGCATTCAGTTGGAGCAGTCATTGAATTTGCTGAGAGAAGAATTTGGCAGGAACTTAGAGAACCTGAGAATGGCGTATTATGGAGGTGCGGTATGAGTAGATATGAATTTGAAGGCAAGAATTGCGTAGTATACGCAGACGAACGGTTCGGAGAAATCAGGACAGTTAGAGATGAAAATGGGGAGCGCCGGTATGTTGGCATTGATATTGCCGATTGCATGGGGTTTGAAGCTCCAAATAAAGCAGTTACGAGAAGTAAGATTCCTGGAAAAATGATAAAGGTTCCCTGGTCATCTGGAAGCCGGCATGGAGAGACAAACGCAAGATGCTTCAACAAAAAAGAGGCTGAGAAGTTTATTAAGAATGGTATGCTGCCACCAAAGGGATTTAAGGATTGGTTTACAAAGGAAGTGGCTGCGGAAGAGTGCGGAGAAGATGTTGTGATCCGTATTCCAGAGGTTTTGGACCAGCAGAAAACGGATGTGAAAAATGAGAACTTAACATTATCTGGCGTGTTTGCAAGATTAGACGAAATTGTATTAGAGATTATGGTCTTGAAGAAGGAACTGGCAGGCACATTGGAAAAGACTACATAGATTTGTCCGGAGGTTTTATCCCTCCGGATTTTCTATTGTGTAAAGTCGTAAGTTTATTTCTAAAATATTTCCGTAAATATAAATTTAATGATTGACACTTACCGATTAGTAAGATAAGATGATATCAAGATAAAAATTACCAAACGGTAAGAAAGAGGCAAAGACTATGATGAAATCGGAATTTATAGAAAGAATCGGAAGTGAAATTTCAGATAAGGATTACTCGATCGTCGAAAAAGTTTATACTTGGCATCCAGCAATCAGTGAAACAGACGGAAAAGAACAGATTTCTATATTGTATAAAACAGGGGGAATGGTGCTGATTAACAATATGTTAAAAGCAGCAGAGATGATGGAGAAGCTGGAAAGCGAAAAACAGCAAATCAGGGTTAAGTTGGACAAGATCAACGAAAGGATCAGATTGGTGAAAGAAGGGGATTTTTCAGAAGAGGAGTGCCGGGAAGACGCAAATGAGCTGTTTGGAAGTTCGCGAGATGTAAAAGAATGGGAGATGGCAAAATCTTTCTTACAGTCAAAATACGGTGTAGAGAAAGCGAATGAAATCGCAAAGGAGGTAGAGAAATAATGTCGGATAGAAGCAATCAGCGGTTGAACGCAGAGATCGAAAGGCAGATTGGTGCGTGGGATGGGACGATTCATGGGCGTACCATCAAGAATATGTATGAAAATGGATGCGACTATGCAGATATTTGCGAGGTTATGCAGATTGACTATGAAGATTATGAGGAGGATTAAAAGATGTTTAAGTTAGAAATCAGTACAGGTGGAGCGGCGTTCCGAGATCCGTTCTCTGGGGAAGAAGATGAAGTGATGGAGGCTGCGGAAATTAGAAGCCTGCTCGCAAAGGTATCATACGAACTGGAACATGGAAGAAGTTTTGGCGTAATCATTGATGCGAATGGAAATAAAGTTGGAAGCTGGAGCAGATAGGAGGATTCGACATGGGAGAAAAGTGGCGGCTTGGCGAGGATTTAAGTATCAAAGACAATATGCTTGACGGCATCACTTTTGAAGATATTATTTTGGTAGTTCATTGCAACTGCCGGGAGATTACTCCGGAGGCTATCCGAAAAGAAGTTCTCGATTTTGTGGAACTCAGATTAGATGATATGAAATGTTTGATGGAAAAGAATTTGGATGTGATTGCAGAAGAAGCCATAAAAGGAAGGGAATAGAGATGAAGAAGATTATCAATCCATGTATGTGCAAGACATACGAAGGGAAAGCTAGAGGCTTTGTGGAAATCGAATATGATGATGGAAGGTTGAGCCTGCATGGGGTTATCGGCCCTATGAGTAATGGAAATGCCAAAGGATCATGCGGACAGTGTGTTGGTGAAATCAGAAAAGGAACACCGGTTGAAGGATGGACCAGAGAGATGCTGGACAAACTGTGCGACATTTGGGATGAATGGCATCTGAATGACATGAGGCCATACTGCCAGCACATGAAAGAGCTTGGCTGGGTAGAACAAATGCAGGAAGAGGTTAAGGTTAAAAAGTGGGATGTCACAAGAGAAGTAAGGGATAAAGCGAGAGATGCTGAAAGGCGAGCCATTAAATGTCTGAAAAATGGAGAGACATTCGTTCCTACACCGGAAGAAACCATGTATGCAAATGTCGGGTATGGAGTGACTACATACAATGACGAATTGCCGGAGCATCCGAGATTTTACGAATTTAATGAAAGAGACTGCCTTGGACGTTCAAACATTGAGTATAAGACAAGAGGATGGATAAGATGCGAAGAGCATGAACTTGGTTTTCTTGGAAAGAAGTGTCCGGTATGCGGATATAGATATGGCAGTGCATGGATTAAAGAGGAAGTTCCACAGGAAGTGATTGATTGGTTGTTTGGTCTGCCGGATACAATAGTGCAGCCGGCATGGACGTAGGAGGTGTGCCATGGGAGATATGCGAGATGTTTTCGAGGCTTTGAAGGAGGAAAGTAAGAAAAAACATGACGAAAGAGTTGCGAAGAATCCGGATAGAATCGAGTACGCTATTCAGCAGTTTGAAAAGAATGGCCTCCGTTATGAACTGAAGAATGAAGTGATCGGACACTTCCACTGCTGGAGAAAGTCAGACGGAAGATTGTATCAGTTCTGGGCTGGAACCGGAAAGATTTTAGGATACAGAAACAGAGGTATACACCTTCTGATAAGAGAGCTTCTAAAGGATGTGAAAGCATGAGAAAAGAAGATTACGACAGAATTATAGTCGAAACGAATGAGAAGATGGAAAAAGTTATCCGATGGTATCAAGATAACAAGGAATGGATCGATAAAGAAGAATTTCGTGCTCCGATGGAAAGTGGCTGCATCGTTCTGAAAGAGGAAGGCCTGGAAGTGACATTTGAAAGCAAAGGAGATGTTGTCGAATTGGCGGTGTACCCGCAGGGAGTTCGGATTCCAGCGTTTACATATGACTATGACCCGAATACTTACAAGCATAGTAATTACAGGTATCCGGCTCATATTTCAGCACAGAAACGGAAGATAATGCAGATGGCCTTGATATATGATCGGACAGACAGAAAAGAGTCTATAAAGTATCATTCTCTGATGAAACTATCGGCGTATTGCAAGGATGTGGTTGTAGTAGATGAAAGTCAAAATAAAACCAGAACGAAGCATGAAGCCAAAAGGCTTCGGAAGTCACCAAGCCAACCGTTGCCATTGGTTAGGAAAACCTATGTTGTGACAGATTTTGAGAAGAGTAGCTTACGGCTGTCTGGAAAGAAAAGGAGTTATACCAAGCCAGACAGAGAAGTAGCTGTCAAAGGTTTCTTCCGGACAAGCAAAAATGGGAAGAGATCTTGGGTAAAGCCGTTTTTGCGGTATAAGGATAAGGGCGAAAGGCGCCCTAAAGAATATAAAATTTAGGAGGAGACACTATGAAGAAAACAGCAAGGGTAATTGTAACGCTTAAATGCAACCGGAAGTGTCCGGGGTGCTGCAATACGAATCTTCCAGAATATCGGGAAGCACATACAGATGAAGAATTGCTGGATTACGAGGAAATTGTAATTACTGGTGGCGAACCGATGTTGATTCCGGGCAAGGTTCTGGAATTTATCAACCGGATGTGGGATAAAGGGTACAAAGGAAAGATGTATCTGTATACCTCCTACTGGAATGGCAAAGGGATAAGCAAAGAAATTTTGAAGGAGCTGGATGGATTTACATTCACGCTTCATGCAGAGTGTACAGACGCAGACATTGTGGCATTGAGAAATCTGTCAAACAGCGGTGCACTTCAGGATAAAGGATTCAGCAGCCGATTGATTATCGATAAAAGAGTATATGACAGATACGATTTGTCGAATATCAATTTCTCCAGATGGAGCGTTATTCGTAAGCTGGAGTGGAAAGATAAGTGTGATCCAGCAGATAATGAAGACTTGGTAGTGTATGAGTTATAAATCGGCTCAAATAAGGCTGATTTTTATTTAGCCTATAAACTTACTGATTGGTAATACAAATTGCAACCAGAGGGCAATCAGAAAACCATACGGCATAAAAAGGAAATACACTCCCTGCCAAGAGATTACGATGGCACAGATAAAGTGGACGAGAAGTAAAAACATATTTTTAGAGGAGGATAAAACGGTATGGGAAATATTGCAAAGAAAATGGCACAGGACAGCAAGAACATTCTCAGGAGAGAGGATTATAGACGGGTAAAAAAGATGGATCGTAGTCAATTCGAGGAATTTTGTAAGAATCTGTATATGGAAGGATATAAGGACGGCAGAGATTCGGTTCCTGGAATAGATATCAAACAGGTGGAGCAGGCAATCTCTGAGACGAAAGGGATTGGGGAAAGCAGGCTGCGTTCTATCATGGATAACATAGAGAAAAGGTTTGGAGGGATGGAAAATAGTAAATAGGGTAGACAGAAGAATTTGCTATATCCATGAAACTGAAAGTAAGAAAAAAATACATAATAAATCCTGATTTTACAAGTAGTGATGGAAAATAGAAAGATCAATACTTTCCGCTTGGGAAGGTATGTGAAGCAAGAAAAAGCTCGGAGTGCATAAAATCCGGGCTTCTATTGCGAAAATAGCTGAAAAATGTTATAATGGCAAATTGTTGAAGAAGAAAATATGCAGAAGTTGGTAAGTATGATAAAGCGGATGATTTACTTTTTTAGTACACCCGTGATTATAGGGGATGCGATGTTTATTGTGAATGGTCAGGAGTAAGGAAAAAACGGCCGGGATGAAAGAAAGTTAAGCGAAAAAGCGTCAGGATACGTTTGACCGGACGCTTTTTCGCTTATTGCATTTGCGGGTTTTACGCTATACAGATCCCATGTACAGTACGGTTTTGTTCCCCACATGAACCGCTCCGTTGTGAAAATGCCCCGGCTGAATCCTTGAAAGCTGCTGCAATACCTGTGGAAAATCTGTTCGCCTGATCCATTTACAAGCATTTTTCGTTCAAAACCGGCTAATTGGATCTGCGCCTGTTTTCTCATATCCTTATTTGGCTCTGCCGCAGACGGCAAATACAGAAGCAAAGGCCTTTTGTTGCCTGAATGTGGAATTGATGATATACTGATGGAACATATGATAGTTGTGAAAGTTTTGATGAAAAGAGAGGGATGCCTGTGGAAGAACGTTTAAATAAATGGCTGAGCCGCATGGGCGTCTGTTCCAGGCGGGAAGCAGATCGTCTGATTGAGGAAGGAAAGATCCTGGTGGACGGAAGACCGGCTGTAACAGGCCAGAAGGTGTCTGAGGGCCAGAGTGTGGTCTGCGGCGGCCGGATTGTGGGAAAAGCTGGGGAAAAGGAAAAAACTCCCAGACAGGTGCTTTTAGCGGTAAATAAGCCCAGAGGGATTGTATGCACTACCTCTGATAAAGACAGGGCACAAAACATTGTGGAATTTCTGGCATATCCGGAGCGGATTTATCCCATCGGCCGTCTGGATAAGGATTCCCAGGGACTTCTGCTGATGACTAATCAGGGGGATCTGGTAAATAAAATCATGCGCTGCGGCAATGGGCATGAAAAGGAGTATGAGGTAACCATAGACCGCCCGGTTACGGAGGAGTTTCTGAAAAAAATGGCGTCCGGCCTGTGGCTGGCTGAGCTGGAACGAAAGACACTGCCCTGTAAGGTAAGGAAAACAGGGGATAAAAGTTTTTCTATCATACTGACTCAGGGCTTAAACCGGCAGATCCGGAGAATGTGTGAGGCCTGCGGCTGCCATGTGCGCACTCTGAAACGGGTGCGGATTATGAATATTCATCTGGGGAACTTAAAGGAAGGCTCTTTCAGGGAAATAACAGGAGAGGAATACAGGACGCTTCTGGCGCAGCTTGAACAGTCAAAAAGTTTGTCCGAAAGAGATTTAAGACTTAAAAATAAATAATGCGAAACAGACAGGAGAAGTGAATGGAAACGAAAATCCAGAGAATGAAGGAATTGATTCCCGTCCTTAAGGAAGCCGGAAAGGCTTACTATCAGGAGAGCCGGGAGATTATGAGCAATTTTGAATATGACAGGCTCTATGATGAGCTGACATCACTGGAAGAGGAAACAGGGGTGATTTTGTCGGGAAGCCCTACCCAGCAGGTAGGCTATGAGGTTTTAAGCGAGCTTCCCAAGGAAACACATGAGGCACCTATGCTGTCGCTTGATAAGACAAAAAGCACAGAGGATTTACAGGAGTGGCTTGGCAGCCAGAAAGGTCTTCTTTCCTGGAAAATGGACGGGCTTACCATTGTACTGACCTATGAAAACGGAAGTTTAATCAAGGCAGTAACCAGAGGAAACGGAGAGATCGGGGAGGTGATCACAGCCAATGCAAGGGCATTTTCCAATATCCCTTTAAGTATTGCCTATAAGGGGCAGCTGGTGCTCAGGGGCGAAGCTGTGATCACATATTCGGATTTTGAAAAGATTAACAGCCAGATCGGGGATGCAGACGCCAAATACAAGAACCCCAGAAATCTGTGCAGCGGCTCCGTACGCCAGCTCAACAGTCAGATTACAGCAGAAAGAAATGTACATTTTGAGGCATTTGCACTGGTGCGCGCTGAGGGAGTTGACTTTAAGAATTCCAGAAAATGCCAGTTTGAATGGCTAAAGAGCCAGGGCTTTGAAGTGGTTCACTATGAGGAAGTGACAGCAGAAAATCTCCCTGAGAAGATCGAGTGGTTTGGGAAGGAGACAGAGCACAATGATATCCCTTCAGACGGCCTGGTTCTTCTCTATGATGATATTGCATACGGAGAGTCACTGGGACGCACGGCGAAATTTCCGCGCAATGCCATCGCATTTAAGTGGCAGGATGAGGTTCGGGAAACCACCCTTTCCTATATCGAGTGGAGCGCCTCCAGAACGGGTCTGATCAATCCGGTGGCTGTGTTTGAACCTGTGGAACTGGAGGGAACTACGGTGAGCAGAGCCAGCGTTCACAATATCAGCATTATGGAGAGCCTTGAGCTGGGAGAAGGGGATAGGATTACCGTCTATAAGGCCAATATGATCATTCCACAGATTGCGGATAATCTGACCCGCAGCGGCGTGAAGCATATTCCGGAGCATTGTCCGGTCTGCGGGGGTCCTACAAAGATCCGGCAGATCAATGATGTAAAGAGTCTGTACTGTACCAATCCGGACTGCCAGGCAAAGAAAATCAAAAGCTTTACCCTGTTTGTAAGCAGGGATGCATTAAATATTGACGGACTTTCAGAGGCGACTCTGGAAAAATTTATCAGCATGGGCTTTATCCACGAATATGCGGATATGTTCCATCTGGAGGCCCATAAAGATGCGATCGTAGAGATGGAGGGCTTTGGACAGAAGTCCTATGACAATTTGATTGCTTCCGTGAAGAAAGCTTCTCAAACGACCCTTCCCAGAGTGATCTACGGATTGGGAATCGCAGGAATCGGCCTGGCAAATGCAAAGATGCTCTGCCGTCATTTCCGATATGATTTTAAAGCCATGCGAAACAGCGGTCTGGAGGAGCTGACGGCTGTGGACGGGATCGGAGAGGTGCTGGCCCGGGCGTGGATGGATTATTTTGCAGATAAGAAAAATAATGATATGGTAGACCGGCTGTTAGAGGAGCTGTCCATAGAAGAGGAGCCGGTGCAGGAGGGAGAAAAGCCCTTTGAAGGGCTTACCTTTGTAATTACCGGATCGGTGGAGCATTTTGCCAACCGCAAGGAGCTCCAGGAGCTGATCGAAAGCAAGGGCGGCAAAGCATTCGGCTCCGTAACCTCCAAAACCGCATATCTCATCAATAATGACACCACATCTAATTCATCAAAAAATAAAAAGGCAAAAGAGCTGGGGATTCCGATTATTTCAGAAAAAGAATTCCTGAACATGCTCTAGGAGGGAGAGGGTTTATATGCCGATCAAAGTACAGAGGGATCTGCCCGCAAAGGCAATCCTGGAATCAGAAAATATATTTATTATGGATGAAGACAGAGCTATGAGGCAGGATATCCGGCCTTTGGAGATCTTGATTTTAAACCTGATGCCCTTAAAGGAAGAAACGGAAACCCAGCTTCTGAGGGCTCTTTCCAATACTCCCCTGCAGGTGGACTGCACCTTTCTCATGCTGTCCACCCACGTTTCAAAAAATACTTCGGCCAGTCATTTAAATAAATTTTATGTTACCTTTGAAAGCATCCGCAGGAAGAAATTTGACGGAATGATCATCACAGGTGCGCCGGTGGAGAATCTGGAATATGAGGAAGTGAATTACTGGGAGGAGCTGTCTGTTATCATGGAGTGGAGCAAGACTCATGTCACCTCCACCCTTCATATCTGCTGGGGGGCTCAGGCTGGGCTTTATTATCACTATGGGATTCCCAAATACAGCAGGGAGAGCAAGCTGTCAGGGATCTACAGCCATAGAGTTCTGGATCGGAAGGTTCCTCTTGTGAGAAGCTTAAATGACACCTTTTTAGCGCCGCACTCCCGGTATACGGAGGTCCGCAGAGAAGACATAAGGAAGCATCCGGAACTGATGATCCTGGCAGAGTCCGATGAGGCCGGCGTATTCCTGGTTATGAGCCGGGATGGCCGGCAGATTTTTGTCCAGGGCCATCCGGAATATGACCGCATGACGCTGAATAATGAATACCACAGGGATTTGAAGAAAGGGCTGGATCCTGCTCTTCCCTGTAATTACTATGAAAATAATGATCCCTTTTCCATTCCGGCGCTGACCTGGAGAAATACGTCCAATACGCTGTATACGAACTGGCTGAACTTTTATGTGTACCAGATTACGCCGTATTTGCTGGATTGTGAGGAGTAGGAAGATAAGTATAAAAAATGGCACTCGCTGCAATGGCGGGTGTCATTTTTTATCCTAACAAAATCTTAATCCTCCGCCATCTGACCCTTTTACCCTCTTAATCCCTCCCATGCTATGATACATACACAGGACAGGAAAACGTCTTCCTGATCCATGACCGGGAAGGAGGCAGGCATTATGAATACAGGAAGAGGAGCATTTGGCAGAATAGAGGCTGCCTTTGACCGCCGGGCCGAGAAATTTACATTTCGTCATCCCTATCTTACCATACTGATCATGTTTATCGCAGTGCCATTTGGGATGCTGGCAGCCGTATCGGCCCTGACTTTTTTAGCGGCTTTTCCGGCAGCGCTGCTGTTTGGACTGGTATAAAAGCATTTATGGAATCTTAACAGAGAGGGTCGGATGCTTAATGCCTATTTTATTATAACTGTGATAATCTCTTGAATACCGAAAGGAGGAAAGACAATGATGGATGTTTTGGTAATGGATGCTTTAATGATAGGTACTCTGCTGGCAGGCTTTGGACTGCTGAGACTTTTTCTCGGATGGTGCATCGACCAGACAGAGGGAACCGGAAAAAAGAACCAGTAAGCGGAATGGTTTGATCAAATGAGAATGCAGGTAATAAGGAGGAAATGGATATGGCGGGAATGATTTTTTTAGGACTTGTCCTGGCAGGACTTGCCGGATATCTGGTGTATGCTCTAGTATACCCAGAAAAACTCTAGGCGCGGTTTCCTTTCGGATACGCCAAATGAAAGACAGGAGGAAGAAAAGCGATGCTGCAGATTATGGTGGCGCTTGTGATCTATATGGTTCTGGTGATTCCCATGGGAACGTACCTGTATCACATAACCACAGGCCGGAAAACATTTGCGGATCCTGTATTTGACAGGATCGATAACGGAATTTACAGAATCTGTAAAATTGACAGACAGGGCATGAACTGGAAACAGTATGCGGTAAGTCTGCTGACAACCAATGCGGTAATGATCTTTGCGGGATATTTGATCCTGCGTCTTCAGGGAAGTTTGTTTTTAAATCCCAATGGGACAGGAGCCATGGAACCGACTCTTGCCTTTAATACGATCATCAGCTTTATGACAAATACAAACCTTCAGCACTATGCCGGAGAGTCGGGTCTTTCCTATTTAAGCCAGACGCTGGTAATCATTTTTATGATGTTTACCTCGGCGGCCACGGGATATGCGGCCTGCATGGCCTTTATCCGCGGAATAACCGGAACGGGAAAGGATATGGGAAACTTCTATGAGGATATGATCCGTATCATGACCCGTGTGCTGATCCCCCTTTCCATTGTGATCGCACTGATCCTTGTAAGCCAGGGAACACCGGAAAATTATACAGCCAATCTGACGGTGCAGACGTTAGAGGGAAAAAATCAGGATATCGCCATGGGACCGATGGCAGCGCTGGTTGCCATTAAGCATCTGGGAACCAACGGAGGCGGCTTTTTGGGGGCCAATTCATCGACTCCTCTGGAGAACCCGACCATTCTTTCCAATATGGTAGAAATGTATGCAATGGCAATTCTGCCCGGAGCCTGCGTGATCGTCTTTGGACGTATGTTCCATGATAAGAATAAAAAAGCGCAGGCAGAAAAGAAGGGCACCCGTCCCATGTTTGGCCGTCAGGCAGGCCCTGTATTCGGAGCCATGGCAATTCTGTTTTTAGTGGGGCTTATGATCTGCTTTTTTGCCGAAAAGGCCGGAAATCCGGTTCTGGAGCAGGCCGGTTTAAGTCAGGCCATGGGAAATATGGAAGGCAAAGAGGTACGGTTTGGAATCAGCCAGTCGGCGCTCTTTACCACCGTTACCACCTCCTTTACAACCGGTACGGTCAACAATATGCATGATTCCCTTACACCCTTAGGCGGTATGGTGCCGCTGCTGCACATGATGCTTAACTGCGTATTCGGCGGCAAGGGCGTCGGATTTATGAACATGATTATGTATGCGATCCTGGCAGTTTTCCTCTGCGGACTTATGATCGGCCGTACGCCGGAATATCTGGGAAAGAAGATTGAAGGCAGGGAAATGAAGCTGATCGTGATCGTACTGATCCTTCATCCTCTTTTAATCCTGGGCTTTTCCGCTCTGGCAGTGGTAAACCAGGCGGGACTTGCAGGAATCACCAATCCGGGCTTTCACGGCTTAAGCCAGGTGCTCTATGAATTTGCCTCTTCAGCGGCAAACAACGGCTCCGGCTTTGAGGGGCTGGCGGACAATACGGGATTCTGGAATATGACAACCGGCATTGTAATGTTTTTAGGGCGCTATATTCCTATTATTGCCCAGATCGCCATTGCAGGAAGCCTTCTTGCAAAGCGCCGCATGAATGAAAGCGTGGGTACGCTGCGCACGGACAATGTGCTCTTTATGCTGATTCTTGTGTTTATCGTATATATTTTTGCGGCTCTGACCTTCTTCCCGGCTCTGGCTCTGGGACCAATCGCAGAGCATCTGATCCTGTGGTACCCCATGTAGGCAGGGAAACAGGTAGAAAGGAATTTCTATGGCAAGAGAGAAACATACTGAATTTATTACAAAGGATATTCTGAAAAGCTCCGTTAAAGGAGCCTTTCAGAAGCTGGATCCCAGATATATGATAAAGAATCCGGTGATGTTTGTGGTGGAGGTCGGATTTTTCATTACCCTGCTGTTAAGCATTTTTCCTTCTATGTTTGGAGATGGCGGTGAGCTTCGGATTTACAATACGATCGTAACGCTGATCCTGTTTGTGACAATCCTGTTTGCAAACTTTGCAGAATCGGTTGCAGAGGGCCGTGGAAAAGCTCAGGCAGAGACGTTAAAAAAGACGAAAAAGGATACCACGGCCCGGATTCTGGATAAAGCAGGGAATGAAACGGTGATCCCGGCTTCCCAGTTAAAGAAGGGAGACGTAGTATTAGTAGAAGCAGGGGAGCTGATCCCCAATGACGGAGAGGTGATTGAAGGAATTGCTTCTGTGGATGAATCGGCTATTACCGGTGAATCTGCCCCTGTAACAAGAGAGGCAGGCGGTGATTTTTCTTCTGTCACAGGCGGAACCACGGTGGTATCAGACTGGTTAAAGATCCGGATTACCTCAGAACCAGGCCAGTCCTTCTTAGATAAGATGATTTCACTTGTAGAAGGCGCGTCCAGACAGAAGACGCCCAATGAGATCGCTTTAAATACCCTTCTTGTAAGCTTAACCATTATTTTCCTTATTGTGGTAGTGACGCTGCACTGCTTTGCAGATTATTCTCAGACCCGGATTCCCATTTCAACCCTGATTGCCCTTCTGGTATGTCTGATCCCAACTACTATCGGCGGCCTTCTTTCTGCTATCGGTATTGCGGGAATGGACCGTGTGACCCGGTTTAATGTAATTGCCATGAGCGGTAAGGCCGTAGAGGCCTGCGGAGACGTAGATACCATGATCCTTGATAAGACGGGAACCATTACATATGGAAACCGTCTGGCTGCGGAGTTTTATCCGGTAAAGGGTGTTTTAAAGGAAGACCTGATCGATTATGCGGTGATGACCTCATTAAAGGATACCACTCCGGAAGGAAAATCGGTAGTAGAACTGGGAAATACCATGGGAACCAGGATCGACCCTTCGGCAGCCAGTCAGATGGAATTTGTGGAGTTTACGGCTCAGACCAAGATGAGCGGCGTTAATCTTTCAAACGGTATGGAGGTAAGAAAGGGCGCCTCCGAGGCCATCAAGGCCAGAGTAAGGGAATTAAATGGAACCATCCCTAAAGATCTGGAAGAAATTGTAACAGGAATTTCCAAGCTGGGTGGTACTCCCTTAGTGGTTTGCGCCGGAAATGTGATTTATGGTGTGATTTACTTAAAGGATACCGTAAAGCCCGGACTGACGGAACGCTTTGAGCGCCTGCGCCAGATCGGAATCAAGACCATCATGTGTACCGGTGATAATCCTCTGACAGCAGCTACCATTGCGAAGGAGGCAGGCGTAGACGGCTTTATCGCAGAGTGTAAGCCGGAGGATAAGATCGACGCCATTAAAAAAGAGCAGGCAGAGGGAAAGATCGTGGCAATGACCGGCGACGGAACGAATGATGCTCCGGCTCTGGCTCAGGCGGATGTGGGGCTGGCAATGAATTCCGGTACGGCCGCGGCAAAAGAGGCTGCTAATATGGTTGATCTGGATTCCGACCCTACAAAGATCCTTGAGGTAGTAGAGATCGGAAAGCAGCTTTTGATTACCAGAGGTTCTCTGACTACTTTTAGTATTGCAAATGACGTGGCAAAGTATTTCGCCATTATCCCGGCCATGTTTATGATGGTGATTCCTCAGATGGGCCGGCTTAATATCATGGGGCTTTCAAGCCCATACAGCGCCATTTTATCCGCACTGATTTTTAATGCGCTGATCATTCCCGGACTGATCCCCATTGCAATGCGCGGCGTTAAATATAAGCCTATGAGCTCGGAGCGTATGCTGCTTAAAAATATGGGAATCTACGGAGCAGGCGGAATTGTAGTACCTTTTATCGGAATCAAGATCATTGACCTGATCATTGCTCCCCTGGTTGGACTGATGGGGCTGTAATACAGCCCCCGGTTTCCGGGCGGTTTATGAGGAGGAGAAGAATATGAAGCAATTTTTAAAGACATTAAAGGGAGCGGTTGTCCTGACCGTGCTTATGGCTGTTTTAAGCTCTGTTATATATCCGGCTGTGACGACGGTACTGGCTCAGACGGTGTTTAAGGAAAAGGCAGATGGAAGCCTGATTTACGCAGACGGAAAGGCGGTAGGCTCTGAGGTGGTGGGACAGCAGTGGAGCGATCCCCGCTTTTTCAAAGGAAGACCTTCTTCGGTCAATTATAATGTGTATACAGATGAGGAAAAGGCAGACGGAACCTATACAGGCGTGGCATCGGGAACCTATAACTATGGTCCATCCAATGAGGCATTAAAGGAAAGGGTGGAAACAGCTGTAACAGAGTTTAAGGCAGAATATAAAAAAGCCACAGGAGAAGAACTGACAGAGGAAATCCCGACAGATCTTTTAACTGCTTCCGGTTCCGGACTGGATCCCCATATCAGCCCGGCATCAGCCAAGATCCAGGTTCCCATTGTGGCAGCCAATACAGGCTTTGAGGAGGAGGAGCTTTACCAGATGGTAGAAGCCCACACAGAGCATAAGGCGCTTGGGATTTTTGGAGAGGAACGGGTCAATGTGCTGAAACTGAATCTGGATCTGGCAAGGAAGCTGGGAGTGACAGCATAAGGAGGCTTAGATGGAAGAGAACAGACCGGACCCGGAGCTTCTTTTAAAAAAGCTCCGTAAAGAGGAAGAAAAGCGGGAGAAGGAGCAGAGGGGAAAGCTTAAGATCTTTCTGGGATATGCGGCCGGCGTGGGAAAGACCTATGCCATGCTGGAAGCAGCCCAGACCCTTCGCGACAGAGGGGAAGAGGTGGTAGCCGGATATATTGAGCCCCATGACCGCCCGGCTACTCTGGCTATGGCAGAGGGGCTGGAAACGCTTCCTCCCTTTATGGTTGAATATAAAGGCATCCGTTTAAGGGAATTTGATCTGGACGGAGCCTTAAAGAGAAAACCAAAGCTGATCTTAGTGGATGAGCTGGCACATACAAATGCTCCCGGACTGCGGCACGAAAAGCGGTATCAGGATGTAAAGGAGCTTTTACAGGCCGGGATCAGCGTATATACCACCTTAAATATCCAGCATCTGGAAAGCCTCAATGACCAGATCGGAAGCATTACGGGAATCCGGGTCAGGGAAAGGATTCCGGACGGGATTTTTGATCAGGCAGATCAGGTAGAACTGATCGACATTGAGCCTTCGGATCTGCTTCAGAGACTGAAGGAGGGAAAAATCTATCATGCAGTTCAGGCAGAACGGGCGCTGGATCATTTCTTTGCAGAGGAAAAGCTGATTGCCCTGCGTGAGATTGCATTAAGACGTACGGCGGACAGGGTAAACCGTCTGGCAGTGATGGAGCGGGAAAACAGAGGCGGGGCCGATTACTATACAGGTGAGCATGTGCTGACCTGTATTTCGCCGTCTCCGACCTGCGCAAAGGTAATCCGTACGGCGTCCCGTTTGGCCTATGCATTTCGGGGAGAATTTACAGCCCTTTATGTGGAAACGCCTTCGTTACAGCATGCAGATCCGAAAGTCAGGCAGATGGTAGAGGAAAATATCCATCTGGCGAAAGCTCTGGGAGCCAGAATTGCTACGGTTTTTGGAGAGGATATTGCAGGGCAGATCGCAGAGTATGCCAAGCTTAGCAATGTATCAAAAGTAGTTCTTGGAAGAACGAATCACAAGATTTTATTTGGACAGACAAAGGGAACACTGGCAGATCATGTGGCTCAGTATGCGCCCAAACTGGATATTTACATCATTCCGGATATAGAAAACGGAGGGACGAAAAAGAAAAGAGGTTTTTACGCCGGATACGGCAGAGGAAAGAGAAAGAAACCGGAGACTTTTATGGAAGGGATCGGAGGAGACTGCGTGAAATGTTTTCTGGCTTTGGCAGTATCTACAGGGTTTGGAATGATGTTTCAGCATTTTCAAATGTCTGAATCCAATATTATCATGCTCTATCTTCTGGGGATTCTTTTAGCGGCTATGACTGTTTCCAGACGGGGGGCAGTGGTCATATCTTCTCTGCTCAGCGTGCTTTTGTTTAATTTCTTTTTTGTAGAGCCTCTTTACAGTTTTCAGATGGATGGAAAAGAATATCCGGTTACGATCGCCGTAATGCTGGCGGCTTCCCTTATTACTTCCTCTCTTATGAACCGTGTCCGCAGCCATTCCAGAGAAATGGCAAAAAAGGCATACCGGACGGAGATCCTTTTAGATAACAGCAGAAGGCTGCGGAGAATCCGGGATAAAAAGGAAGCGGTAAAGGAGGTGAGCGGACAGATCAAAAAGCTTCTGGGGCTGCCCGTGCTTTTTTATCTGTATTCCGGAGGCGGACTGGAAGGGCCGTTTTTCTTCCCGGCTGACGGAGAGGGACATATGCAGGAGGAGGAATTTTTAAATCAGAAAGAACGGGCAGTGGCGATGTGGAGCGCCGCACGGGGAAAGAGGGCCGGAGCATGTACCCATACGCTGCCGGATGCCAAAGCGATTTACCTTCCTGTTAAGAGCGGTGATAGAGTATATGGCGTAGCGGGAATTGCTCTGGAGGAGCGAAGGGAGATCCCCCCGTTTGAATACAGCCTTTTAACCGCCATGTTAAATGAAGCCGGACTGGTATTTGAACGTATGGAAATGATGGCGGCTTCAGATGAAATGAAAGAAAGGAAGGGGGAAATTATATGACTCAGGGAGAGCATATTTTAGTTTGTCTGTCCTCTTCTCCGGCCAATGGAACCATTATCCGGGCTGCTGCCCGGATGGCGGAGGCCTTTAAGGGGGAATTTACAGCGCTGTATGTGGAAACTTCCCAATCCCAGAAAATGGACGAGGAGGACAGGAGCCGGCTTCGGGGGCATATCCGTCTGGCAAAGAAGCTGGGAGCCAAGATTGAAACCACCTGCGGGGACGACATTGCGTTTCAGATATCTGAGTTTGCCAGACTTTCCGGCGTGACAAAGATCGTGATCGGAAGAAGCATGGCGGAGCGCAGGCATCTGTTTGGAAAGCCGCCTCTGACGGAAAAGCTCATTACCAATGCTCCCAATATGGATATCTATATTATTCCCTGTCAGATGGCGGAAAACCGCAAGTTCAGCCGCAAAAACTGGCAGAGCGCTCTTGTATTATCTGTTGGAGATATGATAAAGAGTGTTTTGGGACTGGCAGCGGCAAGTTTCATCGGTATCCTGTTTGAACATTTGGGCTTTGATGAGGCTAATATTATTACTGTTTATGTGCTTGCAGTATTGATTATATCTGTGGTGATCCGCAATCAGATCTACAGCCTGATAGCGTCGATTGTCAGTGTTTTAGTATTTAATTTTCTGTTTACAGATCCCAAATATTCGCTGATGGCTTATGACAGAGGCTATCCAGTGACTTTTTTTGTGATGTTTATTGCGGCTTTCCTTACGGGGACGTTAGCTTCCCGGATGAAAAACGGTTCCAGACAGCTGGCCCATGTGGCTTTTCGGACCCGGGTGCTGTTTGAGACGAACCAACTTTTACAGCAGAAAAAGACCCGGACTGAGATTGTGTCCGCCACGGCCCACCAGCTGATGAAGCTTTTAAACCGGGATATCATTTTTTATCTGGCAAAGGATGGGAAGTTGGGAGAAGCTCAGGTATTCCGGATAGAAGGAACAGACATACCGGAGGATTATGTATCGGAAGAGGAAAAAAAGGCCGCCCAGTGGGCGTTTGACAATAACCGCCATGCAGGAGCTACCACCAGAACCCTGTCCCATGCAAGCTGTCTGTATCTGGCTGTGCGGATTAACGACACGGTATACGGAGTGGTGGGAATCGTCATAAAGAAGCATCCGCTTGCCATGTTTGAAAACAGTATTCTCCTTTCGATTTTAGGTGAATGTGCCCTGGCGCTTGAAAATGAAAAAAATGCATGGGAAAAGCAGGAGGCGGCTGTCCTGGCAAAAAACGAACAGCTGCGCTCCCAGCTTTTAAGGGCTATTTCCCATGATCTGCGTACCCCTCTGACCTCGATCTCCGGCAATGCGAGCAATCTTTTATCTAACGGCCCCTCCTTTGACGAGGCCACCAGACAGAGTCTGTATCAGGACATTTATGACGACGCCATGTGGCTCATTAACCTGGTAGAAAATCTTCTTTCCGTCACCCGGCTGGAGGAAGGGAGGCTGAATTTAAATATGTCTGCGGAACTGGTAGATGAGGTGATAAAAGAGGCGCTTAATCATGTGGACCGGAAATGCACGGAGCATATTCTTACGGAACGCTGTGAGGACGAACTCCTTTTGGCAAAAATGGATGCCAAGCTGATCGTCCAGGTGGTGATTAACCTGGTAAATAATGCCATCAAGTATACAGAGCCCGGTTCCCATATTTCGGTTGAAGCAAAACAGGAGGGAAAATGGGCGGTGATTTCCGTGGCCGATGACGGACCCGGCGTTCCGGATGAAAATAAAGAGAAGCTTTTTGAAATGTTTTACAGCGGGGCCAACCGGATCGTGGACAGCCGCAGAAGCCTGGGGCTGGGGCTTTCCCTGTGCAAATCCATTGTAAATGCCCATGGAGGCACCATTTCTATACGCGATAATGAGCCTCATGGGGCCGTGTTTACTTTTACGCTTCCCGTAGAAGCGGTACAGCTGACAGAATAAACCGGAAAAAATGTGTATTTTTGATGATACAAGGCGATTGTATGCTTAAAAAGGCTTGCAATCGCCTTTATCCATGCCTATAATATGTTTGATAAAAAATAGACAAGTGAGGATACAGAATATGAGAGGAGTAGAGACCAGGATCCAGGAGATCCGTCACAGAATTTTCCGTGAGGTTGCCCGCATGGCTTATCACACCGAATGGCCGGTGGACAAGAGGATCGAGGAGCTTCCCTACAAGATCATTCCCGGCGAAGTTGGGAATTTCCGCAACGATGTATTTTTAGAGCGCGCCATTGTAGGAGAACGTCTTCGTCTTGCCATGGGTCTTCCCAGCCGCAGTGCAGCAGAGCATGCGCCTCTTTCCGATAACATAGAAGCAGTCGATAAGGCGGAGACCTATTATACGCCGCCGCTGATCAATGTGATCAAGTTTGCCTGCAATGCCTGCAAGGAAAAACGTGTTATGGTAACAGACGGCTGCCAGGGCTGTCTGGCCCATCCCTGCGTGGAGGTCTGTCCCAAGGATGCCATTCATTTAGACCGTACCAACGGCCGTTCCCATATTGATGAGGACAAGTGCATTAAGTGCGGCAAGTGTGCAACCGTATGTTCCTATAAGGCGATCATCATTCAGGAGCGCCCCTGCGCCGCTGCCTGCGGAATGGACGCCATCCGCAGCGACGCAAACGGCAAGGCGGACATTGATTACGAAAAGTGCGTGTCATGCGGACAGTGCCTTGTAAACTGCCCCTTTGGAGCCATTGCAGATAAGTCCCAGATCTTTCAGGTCATCCGCTCCATCCAGTCCGGAGAAAAGGTGTATGCTGCCGTTGCTCCGGCCTTTGTAGGCCAGTTTGGTCCGAAGGTAACACCGGGAAAGGTTCGTGCGGCGATGAAGGCCCTGGGCTTTACGGATGTATTTGAGGTAGCGATCGGAGCGGATCTGTGTGCGACCCAGGAGGCCATTGACTTTTTGGAGGAGGTACCAGAAAAGCTTCCGTTTATGGCAACTTCCTGCTGTCCGGCCTGGTCTGTGATGGCAAAGAAGCTGTTCCCGGAGTACGCTAACTGCATTTCCATGGCATTGACCCCTATGGTTCTGACCGCCAGACTGATCAAGAGAGAGCACCCGGATGCCAAGATCGTATTTATCGGCCCCTGCGCGGCAAAGAAGCTGGAAGCGATGAGAAAATCTGTCCGCAGCGAGGTGGATTTTGTCCTGACCTTTGAAGAAATGGATGGAATCTTTGATGCAAAGCATGTGGATATTGAGAATATCGAAGAGGATCCAGAGGGCGTAAATGACGCTTCTACAGACGGAAGAAACTTTGCTGTGGCAGGCGGCGTGGCCAAGTCCGTAGCCGATGTGATCCATGCAAAATATCCGGATAAGGAAGTAAAGATCGCCAATGCAGAAGGCTTAAAGGAATGCCGTCAGCTTCTTAAGATGGCAACTCTTGGAAAGTACAACGGTTATCTGTTAGAGGGTATGGCCTGTCCCGGCGGCTGTGTAGCCGGAGCCGGAACCATGCAGCCTGTGAAAAAATCCCAGGCAGCCGTAAATCTCTACGCATCCAAGGCAAAGCATAAAAACTCAAATGAAACAGAGCATGTAAAAGAGCTGGATAAGCTTGTATATTAAAAAGATAAAATCCCCGGACAGCGGCTGGAGACGGCCTTTTGTCCGGGGATTTTTCTGTTTTTGCCCCCAGGCCGTTGCTTAAAAGAAAAAATTTCGATATAATGGACAGATAAAAGAAAAAATCTGCAAATGGAGAGGATGCTGTTTTGGAAACGGAGAAGAAACAGACCGTGCACACGAACGTTAAATGGAAAATTTTAGCTGCCACCGCTGTTTTCCTTACTTTGATCCTGGCGTTTCCTGGCTATTGTCAGGAGAAAAAACGGATCATCCGGGTGGGAGTATTCTCCATGGAAGGCTATCATATGACGGATGCAGATGGAGTGCGCAGCGGTTACGGCTATGACTTTCTTCAGAAGCTGAGCCGTTATGGAAATGTAGTTTATGAATATAAAACTGCAAACGCTGAGAATGGCGGCGTCCTGAAAATGCTGAAAAACGGAGAAGTTGACCTTGTGACATCGGCGGTAAAACGCGGGCAATGGGAAGAGGATTTTGTGTTTTCAAATCAGCCTGTAGGTACCTGCGGCACCATGCTGACGATAAAGGCGGGAAATGAACAGATCATTCCTCAGGACTATTCTACCTATGACGGGATGAGGGTAGGAATGATCCGTCAAAACATCAGAAATGAAAATTTTAAAAAATTTGCCGAAATGAAGGGCTTTTCCTATGAAAGTGTTTATTATCCAGATGCAGCCGCTCTTTATGACGGACTTCAAAGCGGTGAGGTAGATGCAGCAGTTACTACCAGTTTGCGGGCAGTTAAGAATGAATGGATGCTGGATATTTTTTCCCGGGAACCATTTTATGTTATGGTACGCAAAGAAGATACAAAGCTTTTGCAGTGGGTGGATCAGGCCATCGCGGCTATGGATCAGGACGAACCGGGATGGAGAACGCTGCTTTCCAGTCAATATTATGAAGATCAGCTCCATGGATCGCTTCATCTGAGCCAGAATGAAAAGAAATATCTGGATCAGCTGAAAAAAATGGAAGTGTTTTTACGGTGGCGGTAAATCCGGACCGCTTTCCCTATTCCTACTATGAAGACGGACAGATGAAGGGAATCCTTCCGGAACTTTTTGCGGATATTGCAGAGCGGGTGGGGATACGGTATCAGATTTTGATCTCCAGGACCAGAGAGGAATATAAAACTCTTTTAGATGAAAAAAGGCCGGATTTGTGCATTGACTGTCATGATAGCTTTTCACGGGCAGAGGATCTGGGCTACAAGCTGACGGATTCCTATGTAAGTGCAGGTATGTCCTGGCTTGAATTTAAGGATTCCAAGGGAGAAAAAGAGAAGATCGCTGTGATCGGAAATTCTGTTTTTCCTGAAAGCCTGCCTGAAACTCTGGGAAAGGACTGCCTGGTATACTGTGATTCCTTTGCAGAATGTTTAAAGGCGATGGAGACGGGAAGAGCAGATGCTTCCTATACGTATACCTATCAGGTGGAAAAAACTGTGTTTGACGATATAAAGGATAAATATAAGACATCGTTTACATCGCATTATCAGTATTTTAATATTGGTATTTCCGAGGATCTTGACAGTATTCTGGTCCGGATCCTGAATAAGGGTATAAAGAGCATGGATTCTGATTTTGTAGATCAGGTTATCAGCAGGAACACCGATTACGGTACCCCGCCTTTTTCCATTGCCAGAGTGGCCTACCAGTATCCCGGACTTATGATCCTTTTATGCGTTATGATCGCAGCGATCATTGCGGGACTTGTATGGGTCTATGTACAGTATAAGTATCACAGCCGTTTGATGACAGCCCTGGAGGAGGCCAAAAGCGCCAGTAGGGCCAAGTCGGAATTCCTCTCTAATATGTCCCACGATATCCGTACGCCGATTAACGGGATTATGGGAATGCTGGAAATCGCCCGGCGCAGTATAGGGAATCCGGAGCGGATGGAGGATTGTCTGAATAAAATCCAGGGAGCTGCGGGTCATCTGATGGCTCTGATCAACGATGTGCTTGATATGGCAAAGCTGGAAAGCGGAAAAGCAGAAAGCAGCATGGAATCTTTTGAGCTGCAGGAGATCCTGGATGACTGTATTTCCATTACAGAGGGACAGCTTACAGGCAGGAGGATAGAATTTATAAAAGAGACGGATTACGCCAGAGGGGAGCGGGCAGTGGGAAATCCTCTTCATCTGCGCCGGATCCTTTTAAATCTTTTAAGCAATGCAGTTAAGTATACAGAAGACGGCGGAAGGATTCGCTTTTGCGTTCATAAAGAGGCAGAAGATGAAAACAGCATGCTTTTTGTATTTACAGTGGAAGACACCGGGATCGGCATGAGTCCGGAATATATGGATCATTTATTTGAGGCGTTTACCCAGGAGCATCGACAGGCCAGAACTACCTATCGGGGCACCGGCCTGGGAATGGCAATTACCAAAAAACTGGTCGATCAGCTGGGAGGAGTAATTGAGGCAGAAAGCCATCAGGGAGAAGGAAGCTGCTTTACCGTCAGGCTTTCCTTTGAAAAGGGAGAAGCTTCAGATGTGCATGAGGAAAGGAAAATGACATCTTGCCGGGCTGTTCTGAATGGTCTTAAGATCCTGGTGGCTGACGATAATGAATTGAACCGGGAAATTGCCGTATGCCTTTTGGAAGAAGAAGGTGCGCATGTGACGGCTGCAGAGAATGGAAAACAGGCTGCAGAGGTGTTTGAAAATCATCCGCCAGGCTGCTTTGACGCCATTCTTATGGACATTATGATGCCGGAAATGGATGGGCTGGAGGCTGCAAAAAGGATCCGCTCCTGTAAAGGACGGCCGGATGGAGAGACGGTTCCCATTATCGCCATGACAGCCAATGTGTTCGCAGAGGATATCGCAAAAACGCATGGTGCAGGAATGGATGCCCATCTTATAAAACCCATCGACTTGGATCAGGTATGCAGGGCACTGCACAAGTTGGTTAGAAAAGAGAAGAAGGATGAAGAGTACGGAAATAAGAACAAAACAGAGAATTCTGATCGTAGATGATTCGGAAATGAACCGGGCGATCCTTGCGGATATGCTGGGAGAGGGATACGAAATTTTAGAAGCGGAAAATGGTCTTGAGGCGGTAGCGTATTTAAAAAAGCTTACTACCAATATTGACCTGCTCCTGTTGGATATCATGATGCCTCTGATGGACGGATTTGAGGTTCTGGCTGTGATGAATAAATATCATATGATTTCCGACATTCCTGTGATTATGATTTCTGCAGAAAGCGCTTCCTCTTATGTGGAGCGTGCGTATGAAATGGGAGTTACAGACTATATCAGCCGCCCCTTTAATGCGCTTGTGGTTCAAAAGAGGGTGGAAAATACGCTCATGCTTTATGCTAAACAGAAGCGTCTGGTCCACATGGTGGCAGACCAGATTTATGAGAAGGAAAAGAATAACGATATGATGATCAATATTCTGAGCCATATGGTGGAATTCAGAAATGGAGAAAGCGGACTTCATATTCTTCATATCCATACAATGACAGAAATCCTGCTGCGTCAGTTATGCTCCAAAACAGACCTCTACGGCCTGACAAGAGAAGATATTGACCGTATCAGCACAGCCTCAGCGCTGCATGACGTGGGAAAAATCAGTGTGCCTGATTCAATTTTAAATAAGCCGGGCCGTCTTACAGATGAAGAATTTCAGATCATGAAAAGCCATTCTGTGATAGGAGCCCAGATGCTTTCCCAGCTTCCTGTTTATAAGGATGAGCCCTTTATCCAGACTGCCTATGAAATCTGCCGATGGCATCATGAGCGCTATGACGGAAAAGGGTATCCGGACGGTTTAAAGGGAGATGAGATCCCGATTTCAGCTCAGATCGTATCTTTGGCGGATGTGTATGACGCCCTTACCAGCGAGCGCTGCTATAAAAAGGCATTTTCCCATCAAAAAGCCATGGAAATGATTTTAAACGGAGAGTGCGGCGCCATAAATCCCTTGCTTCTGGAGTGTCTTGAGGAAGTGCAGGAGCTGGTCCGCGAAGAACTGCAGGTTTATTCTCCAGGCATCAGGCATAACCGGCAGATCTATGAGACAGTGGAGCGCAAACTGTATAATAAAGAACTTCGGATGGTGGGATACAATGTAGGCCAGATAGAGATCCAGGAGGAGAAAAAACAGTTTTTTCTTTCAAAAATCCCCATAGTCAGCTTTGAGTACAGCGCAGTGACAGGTATTACAGAGATGTCCGGTTATGCGGCAGAGGTTTTTGGAATGGAACCGAATGTGCTGGATATAAGAGATGAATCCTGGATAAATTCGTCAGGTACAGAGGCTGGGAAAATTGTAAAAATGGTTCGCGAAACAACGCCAGAGGATTCTGAGCGGGAGGATGAAATAGAACTCCTGTTTAATAATGTACTCCATAAGTGCCGTGTGACGGTACGTACTCTGTGGTCGAAAGATCAGAAACCTCAGTATCTGGGTGCGGTAGGAGTGGCTGTAAAAATATGAAAAGGCGTAATAGAGGTGGTATTTATGACAATAAAAGAATGCTATGAACAAATAGGAGCCGATTATGAGGATGTGCGTTCCAGACTGCGCAGCGATCTGCTGATCCGTAAGTTCTTTTTAAAATTTCCCGATGATAAGAGCTTTGGACAGTTAAAGGAGGCGTTAAAATCCGGGGATCGTGAGGGAGCCTTTCGAGGGGTCCACACCTTAAAGGGGGTGGCGCAGAATCTGGGATTTGTTCCGCTTTATGAGGCGGCGGACCGTCTTACAGAGGATCTGCGTCCTGAGGGAAAAGGAGCGGCTTTGGAAGAAGTAAACGATGCTTTTGCGGTGGTAAATGAGGCGTATGAGAAAATTATAAAGACGGCAGAGCAGTTTATAAAAGAAGAATAGAAGAATTAAAAGGAGGACGGAAAAATGAAACTGGTCATCATAGAACCTTTGGGTGTAGAAAAGGAACGGCTGCTTTCCATGGCAGAGGAGGCCCTAAAAGGAAGGGCAGAGATTATTTATTATGATACAAGAGCAACGGATACGCAGGAGCTGATCCGAAGGGGGCAGGATGCGGATGTGATCGTGGTGTCGAATCTGCCTTTAAATGGAGAGGTGATCCGGGGCTGCAGAAATCTGAAGCTTTTATCCGTGGCATTTACAGGGGTCGACCACATTGACATGGAGGCCTGTAAAAAACAGGGGGTAACGGTGTGCAATTGCGCCGGCTATTCTACCTGTGCGGTGGCGGATCTCGTCTTTGGCCTGCTTATCGGCCTGTACCGCAATCTGATCTCCTGCGACAGCGTCTGCCGCAGGGAAGGGACGAAGGACGGCCTGGTGGGCTTTGAACTGGAGGGAAAGACTTTTGGCGTCATCGGAACAGGAGCGATCGGCCTGCGGGTAGCAAAGATCGCAAAGGCATTTGGCTGCCGGGTGCTGGCTTACAGCCGTACCGTAAAGGAACTTCCAGGTATAACCTATGTGGATATGGACAGACTCCTGGAGGAAAGTGATATCATTTCCCTCCATGTGCCATTAAATGACAAAACACGAGGCATGATCGGGGCCAAAGAGATTGGAAAGATGAAAAAAACAGCCGTACTGATCAATACGGCCAGAGGGCCGATCGTAGATTCGAAAGCTCTCGCAGAGGCATTAAAGGAGGGGCGTCTTGCCGGAGCCGGTGTGGATGTATTTGAACAGGAACCTCCGGTGCCGTCGGATCATCCGCTGTTTTCGGCGCCCAATACGATCGTGACGCCTCATGCTGCCTTTGCTACGAAGGAAGCCATGGTAAAGCGGGCTGTGACTGTATTTGAAAATGTGGATTTCTATTTAAAGGGTACGCCACGGAATGTGATGTGAGAAAGGGCCATATAATGAGGAAACAGATCCGCAGACATATTTATTTTTCCGGACGGGTTCAGGAGGTGGGATTCCGCTTTACCGCCTGCCTTCTGGCCCGCCGCCTGGGCCTTACCGGCTGGGTGAAAAACCTGTGGGACGGCCGGGTTGAAATGGAGGTTCAGGGAACAGAGGATGAGATCCGCCGTCTGATCCAGGGGCTGCAGGAAGGACCTTATATACGAATTGAGGGGATGGAAGCAGAGAATCTTCCTTTAAAGGAGAAAGAAAGGGAATTTCGTGAGACCTGGTAAAAAATGGATATTGTATGAAGGGAGAGAAGGATGGTAAAATGGATTGCTGCCGGAAGAGAAATTTACCGGAAGTACAAGGAGGATGAGATGACCGTCTATGCGGCTCAGGTCTCTTTTTTTGTGCTCCTGTCCTTCGTACCCTTTATTATGCTGCTTCTTACTGCGGTCCAGATGATACCGGCCATTTCGCAGGCGGAATTTATGGAACTGGTCGTAGCATTTACGCCGGAGGATTATAAATCTCTGGCGTTTCGCATGGTAAATGATCTTTCTTTAAAGTCTCCGGCTACGATGGTTTCCCTTACAGCGGTGACGGCGTTATGGTCGGCCGGAAGGGGGATGTTCAGCATGGCAAGAGGGCTGGACCGCGTATGGGGAAAGGAGGAGAAATACTGGTACATTATCAGCCGGCTGATCTGCTGCGGCTACACCATTGTTTTTGTGGCTGTGTGCATCCTTTCTCTGATCCTTCTGGTGTTTGGCCAGCTTCTTCGGGGGTTTTTGAACACACATTTTCCCTTTGTGGGAGCCGTGATCGGCCGGCTGATCGATTTCAGATCCCTGTGGTTTTTTCTGGTTCTGTTTTTCTTTTTCTGGGGGATTTATACCTTTGTGCCGGAAAAGCGCTTAAAGGCGGCAAAGCAGATTCCGGGAGCGCTCTTTTCCGCTTTGGCATGGATGGTTTTTTCTCTGGGCTTTTCCATTTACTTTAACCGGATCGGAGGACGGGGATATTCGTATATGTACGGCAGCCTTGCAGCCATTGTGATCCTCCTTTTGTGGCTGTATTTCTGTATGTGCATTCTTTTTATGGGGGCAGAGCTGAACTGGTTTTTTGTGCGGCTGTGCAGTGGAGAATGGAAAAAATTCGATAGAAACAAGGAGAAACGGCAATGAAACGATTGCTCAGTTATATGAAGGCGTACAGGACAGAAAGCATCCTGGGGCCTCTTTTTAAGATGCTTGAGGCCAGCTTTGAGCTGTTTGTGCCTCTGGTGGTGGCAAGTATGATCGACGTTGGAATAGGGGGGAGGGATACGGGCTATGTGTCTCTTATGGGAGGCCTTCTGGTGCTCCTTGGAATGATCGGCCTGGCCTGCTCCCTCACCGCGCAGTATTTTGCAGCCAAGGCAGCCACCGGAGCAGCTACGGCTCTGCGCAACGATCTGTTTACGCATATTTCAGGCCTGTCTTATAAAGAAATCGACCAGGTGGGAGCATCTGCCCTGATTACCCACATGACCAGCGATATCAATCAGGTACAGAACGGCATCAATATGACTCTGCGCCTGCTTCTGCGGTCTCCGTTTGTAGTGTTTGGAGCCATGGTAATGGCCTTTACGGTAGACCGGAAGGCGGCCATGGTTTTTGCAGTGACGATCCCTCTTTTATGTATCGTAGTATTTGGGATCATGCTCATCAGTATGCCCCTGTATCAGGCGGTACAAAAAAAGCTGGACCGGGTACTGATGACTACGAGAGAAAATCTCATGGGAATCCGGGTGATCCGTGCCTTTAACCGGCAGGAAAGTGAAAAGAAAACGTTTGAGAAGGAAAATGGCAGCCTGGTGCAGATGCAGGTATTTGTGGGAAAAATTTCTGCTCTTTTAAATCCCGTTACCTATGTGATCGTCAATCTGGCTGCTGTGGCTGTGATCTGGGTGGGGGCAGAACGCACCGATGCAGGCATCATTACTCAGGGACAGGTCATTGCGCTTGTAAACTATATGTCTCAGATCCTCACAGAACTGGTTAAAATGGCCAATCTTATTATCCTGATCTCAAAGGCAGTGGCCTGCATGAAGCGGGTGGACGGAGTATTTGAGCTGGAAAGCAGCCTAAGGGACGGCTCCGATTTGAAGCCTGCCGGGGCAGAAAAACAAAGCGGTCCAATGGTGGAATTTAAGCGCGTAAGCTTCTCCTATGGGGAGACTCAGTCGGAAGTCCTTACAGATCTTTCATTCTGCGCCATGAAGGGGCAGACGGTGGGAGTCATAGGAGGCACCGGTTCCGGCAAATCTACGCTTGTAAATCTGATCCCCCGGTTTTATGATGTGGGAAAGGGAATGGTTCTTGTAGACGGCCGTGATGTGAAGGATTATTCTATGAAAGAGCTCCGTTCCATCATCGGAGTGGTGCCTCAGAAGGCGGTGCTTTTTAAGGGGAGCCTTAAAGACAATATGCGCTGGGGAAAGGCGGATGCCTCGGATGAGGAAATCTGGGAGGCATTAGAAATTGCCCAGGCAAAGGAAGTGGCAGAGAAAAAGGGACAGGGACTGGAGTTTATGATCGATCAGGGAGGCCGAAATCTGTCCGGAGGCCAGAAGCAGCGTCTGACCATTGCCAGGGCTCTGGTGCGCAGGCCGCGGATCCTGATCCTGGATGACAGCGCATCAGCCCTTGATTTTGCCACAGATGCCAGGCTGAGAAGAGCGATCCGGGAAAAAACGGGGGATATGACGGTATTTATCGTATCCCAGAGGGTATCGGCTATCCAAAGTGCAGACTGTATTCTGGTACTGGATGACGGGCATCTGGCCGGTATGGGAACCCATAAAGAGCTTCTTTCTTCCTGTGAGGTTTATCGGGAAATCTGTCTGTCGCAGCTTTCAAACGAGGAGGTGGAACGGGATGAGCAGTAAGGGAAAATTAGATAAAACAAAAAGCATACAGACCCTAAAAAGGATCCTGCTCTATATAAAAGATTACCGTGCGGCAGTGCTTTTGTCCCTTTTTCTGGCAGTGACAACGGTGGCTTCAACTCTCTATATCCCGATCCTTACGGGACAGGCTGTGGATCAGATCGTGGGAAGAGGACAGGTGGACTTTCAGCAGCTGATCCAGATACTGAAACGGATTTTGATCGTTATGGCAGTGACAGCAGTAAGCCAGTGGCTGATGAACCACATCAACAATACCATTACCTACCGTGTTTCCATGGATATACGTACCCGGGCATTCGATCATCTGGAGATTCTTCCTTTAAGTTACGTTGATTCTCATCCGGCGGGAGATATGATCAGCCGTATTATTACAGATATTGACCAGTTTTCAGAAGGCCTGCTGTTAGGCTTTACCCAGTTATTTACCGGTGCTTTAACGATTTTGGGAACTCTTTTATTTATGCTGTCGATCCAGCCATTTATTACTGCTGCGGTGGTGGTGTTGACGCCAGTATCCTTTTTTGTAGCCAGCTTTATTGCAAAAAAGACTTTTGTGATGTTTAAGCAGCAGTCTGAGGCCAGAGGTGAACTCACAACACTCACAGATGAGATGCTGGGAAATATGAAGGTCGTTCAGGCCTTTGGATATGAGAAGGAGGCTGAAAAACGTTTTCAGGAGATTAACAGCCGGTTGGCCGGATGCAGCCTTAAGGCCACCTTCTTTTCTTCTATTACCAATCCGGCCACCCGTTTTGTTAACAGCATGGTCTATGCGGCGGTTGGGATTACCGGAGCCTGGGGAGTGATCCGTGGGCTTTTAACCATCGGGCAGCTGACCAGCTTTTTAAGCTATGCCAATCAGTATACAAAGCCATTTAATGAAATTTCCGGAGTAGTGACAGAGCTGCAGAATGCGTTGGCCTCTGCTGCCAGAGTTTTTGAACTTATGGATGAACCAGCCATCCCGGAGGATGGACCGGAGGCTGTTGTTTTAAAGGATGTGGATGGAAATGTAGCTCTGGAGCATGTGAGCTTTTCCTATCAGCCGGAGCGTCCTTTGATCGAGGATCTGAACCTGAGCGTCAAACCGGGGCAGAGAGTGGCGATCGTTGGGCCGACGGGCTGCGGAAAGACTACCGTGATCAATCTTCTTATGCGTTTTTATGACGTAAAATCAGGAAGCGTACGGGTAGAAGGAAGAGATATCCGGGATATAACGAGACAGAGTTTAAGAGCCAGCTATGGCATGGTTCTTCAGGAAACCTGGCTGAAGGCCGGAACCATCCGGGAAAATATCGCTTACGGAAGGCCGGAAGCTTCAGAGGAAGAGATCATCCGTGCAGCAAAAGAGGCACACGCCCACAGCTTTATCATGCGTATGCCTCAGGGATATGATACGGTCATAAATGAAGATGGAGGGAATCTGTCTCAGGGACAGAAACAGCTTTTATGCATTGCCAGAGTGATGCTCTGCCTACCGTCTATGCTGATCCTGGATGAGGCCACCTCATCCATTGATACCCGCACAGAAATCCGGGTACAGAAGGCATTTTCACGGATGATGGAGGGAAGAACCAGTTTTATTGTGGCCCACCGTCTTTCTACCATCCGGGAAGCGGATGTGATCCTGGTCATGCGTGATGGCCGTATTGTGGAAAAGGGCCGTCACAAAGAGCTGCTGCGTAAAAACGGCTATTATGCAGAAATCTATAATAGCCAGTTTGCCCCTTCCACGGGGGAATGACCGTTTACTCTTTACATGGAGCGAAGAAGGTCCGGTAGCTCGCTAAGAGCTTTGATCGTATGATCGGGGCGGATTTCTCCGGAAGATTCTTTTAAGTCCTTATTAAACCATATGGTGCGGATCCCTGCACGGATTCCGCCTAAGATATCAGAGGTTAGGCTGTCACCGACCATGACAGCCTCCTCTTTTTTAAAATCAGGGATTGTTGCAAAGCAGCGTTCAAAAAATGAGGTTTCCGGCTTGTTGCAGCCCAGTTCCTCGGAGATGAAGATCTGTTCAAAAAACGGTTCGATCTCTGCACTTTTGAGTCTGCTTTTCTGCACAGATGCTGTGCCGTTTGTTGCCAGATAGAGATGAAAGGAGCCATAAAGCGCCTGAAGCATTTCCACAGCCCCGTCCATAAAGTAATGGCCCTGTCCTAAAAGGCCTTCATAAATACGGGCGGCTTCCTCAGGGGACGCATCCGTTTTAAGCTCGTCAAAGAGAAGCCGGTAGCGGCGCACCTTTACCTGTTCCCTTGTAAGCTTTCCCTGCTCCAAAAGCTTCCACTGGGCCAGATTGAGCTGGCTGTAGCGGCGGATCACCTTTGGAGAATGTGGGACAGACAGGGCGGAAAGGGTCTTTTCCAATGCTATAGCCTCGGCTTTATTAAAATCCAGAATGGTATTATCTACATCAAGAAAAATATGAGTGATCATTTTTACCTCCAAGTATGTATCATTGATGTTACTTTAACACAGTTTTAACGCTTCGTAAATAAAACTTTTAGCTGACAAATTCCTCCTTTTTCAGTATAATGTACCTTATACCATCAAAAAGGAGGAATTTTTTATTATGGAATCCGATCCGCAATCGGCCAGTATCATCACACAGCTTCTGATCCTTCTGGTGCTGACTCTTGTCAATGCATTCTTTTCAGGCTCTGAGATGGCTGTGGTCTCTGTCAACAAAAACAAAATCCACCGTCTGGCGGAGCAGGGCAATAAAAACGCTGCTCTGATCGAACGTCTGATGGAGGACTCTACGGTCTTTCTTTCTACGATCCAGGTCGCGATCACTCTGGCAGGCTTCTTTTCCAGTGCGTCTGCGGCTACCGGTATTGCTCAGGTACTGGCAGTAAAAATGAGCCAGTGGAATGTGCCCTACAGCCAGACGGCAGCAGGAGTGCTTGTTACCATTCTTTTGGCCTATTTTAATCTGGTTTTTGGTGAGCTTGTGCCAAAGAGGATTGCTCTTCAGAAGGCAGAGGGCTTTAGCCTGTTCTGCGTAGGCCCGGTATATTTCATTTCCAGGCTCATGAATCCCTTTATCCATCTGCTCACCTTTTCCACCAGCGGTATTTTAAAGCTTATGGGGATGCACAGTGAAACTCTGGAGACAGACGTATCAGAGGAAGAGATCAAATCCCTTCTGGAAACAGGAAGTGAGACAGGGGTATTTAATGAAATTGAAAAGGAAATGATCACATCCATTTTTTCTTTTGATGACAAGAAGGCCAGAGAGGTCATGGTGCCCAGACAGGAAATGGTGGCGATTGATATTGAAGAACCGTTGGAATCCTATCTGGATGAAATTTTACAGTCTATGCATTCCAAGATTCCGGTTTATGAGGGAGATATGGATAATATCATCGGCATCCTGTCCACCAAGCTTTTAGTGATTCAGGCGAGAGAACACTCCTTTGAAACACTGGATATCCGCTCCATCCTGCTGCCGCCGTATTTTGTGCCGGAAAATCTCCGCACAGACGCCCTGTTTGAACAGATGCAGGCCAGAAAGGAAAAGATGGCTATTCTGGTGGATGAGTATGGTGGGGTTTCCGGTATGGTGACCCTGGAAGATCTGATCGAGGAGATTGTGGGAGATATCCATGAAAAATATGAGGAGGAAGAGCCGGAAATACAGGAGTTAGAGCCTCACCGGGTTTATCGGATCGCAGGCAGTATTTCTCTTTTTGACCTGAAGGAAAAACTCCATCTTCATATGGACAGCACCTGCGATACGCTTTCCGGCTATCTGATGGAGCTGTTAGGCCATATTCCTGAAGAGGGAGAGCTTCCGCTGACCGCTCAGACGGAGGAGGCGTATTTTGAGATCGAATCTGTGGAGGACAGAGTGATCGATAAGGTAAAGCTTACTTTAAGAGATCTGCCGGATGCGATTGAAGAGGAAGAAATATTGCAGAAAATTAGCAGACAAATGTAAAATAATCAGTTATAATAAGAGCGATGTGCGAAACGGCACAAAAATACCGCAGATGTGTATGGAGAAAAAAGAGGGTTTTCTATACACGCGCAAAAGGAGGAGAAACGATGAGTTTTCTTTTGGAGGGAATCCTGGCAGTCACCTGGCAGCAGCTGGTCATGTATGTGGTGGGTATTGTGCTCATATGGCTGGCGGTCAAAAAGGAATATGAGCCTTCGCTGCTGCTGCCGTTGGGATTTGGTGCAATTTTGGTGAATCTTCCCTATTCCGGTGTGATCGACCAGATGGTTCAGGGAAAGGTTCCGGCAGCGGGTATCATCCAGTGGCTTTTTGAGACCGGAATTGAAGCATCGGAGGCTATGCCGATCCTGCTGTTTATCGGTATCGGAGCTATGATTGATTTTGGGCCCCTGCTCAGTCAGCCTGTGCTGTTTCTGTTCGGTGCGGCCGCACAGTTTGGTATCTTTGCAGCAATCCTGATCGCCTGTCTGCTGGGCTTTGATCTTAAAGACGCTGCATCCATCGGTATCATCGGAGCTGCGGACGGCCCTACCTCGATCCTTGTATCTCAGGTGCTTGGTTCTAACTATATGGGACCGATTGCAGTGGCAGCCTATTCCTATATGGCTCTGGTTCCTATTATCCAGCCTTTTGCGATCAGGCTCGTAACTACTCACAAAGAACGCTGTATCCATATGGAGTACAATCCCAAGAGTGTCAATAAAACACTGCGGATCGCATTTCCGATTGCAGTTACGATTATTGTAGGCTTTATTTCTCCTCAGTCGGTCGCTTTGGTCGGCTTTCTGATGTTCGGCAATCTGCTGCGTGAATGTGGCGTGCTTAACAGCTTAAGCCAGGCAGCGCAGAATGAGCTGGCAAATATCATTACCCTTCTTCTGGGAATTACGATTTCCTTCAGCATGAAGGCAGAGCAGTTTGTAAATCCTGCAACACTGATGATCATGGCCTTAGGCCTGGTTGCTTTTGTGTTTGATACCATAGGCGGAGTGCTTTTTGCAAAGCTGGTTAATGTATTCCTTAAAATGGCAGGCAAAAAGCCTGTAAACCCAATGATCGGCGGCTGCGGCATTTCCGCGTTCCCCATGTCTTCCCGTGTCGTTCAAAGACTGGCGGCAGAAGAGGAGCCGGGAAATATCATTCTCATGCAGGCAGCCGGAACCAATGTATCCGGACAGGTGGCCTCTGTGATTGCAGGCGGCCTGGTGATCAGTATTGTGACACAGTATCTGTAAGGAGGAAGGTTTATGAATAACATGGCAATTGCCCTGGAAATCATGGCAAAGGGAATGGGTGGAATTTTTGTTGCTATTTTTGTGATCATGCTGGCAGTGATCGTTTTGGGAAAGATTACTGGTGGCAAGAAGGACGAATAGAAACTGCTTTTAGAAAAATTAGTGTAAAAAGGCGCCGCTGTAGAGAATGCGGCGCCTTTTTTAGTTTTTAGAGCAGATTGCCGTACGTTTACTGGATCACTGCCTGCATGGTTTTTCCGCACATTCCGTTTACATTAAATTCCAGATAAACAGAGCCGTTTTCAGTACGGATCGTGATACCGTCATCTGCTTCGATCAGTTTGCCGGATATGGGAAGCTCCTGAAGCTTCAGGCAGATCGTTCCTGTATTGAGCATGGTGGGGTCGGACAGGGCGATGGTAAAGGCTCCGTTGTTTTCCTGAACCATCACAGATGCCTGGCTGTCACAGCTGATCCGGTCTGTCTGTCCGCCTGCTTCATCCCAGAAGTTTACAGCCAGAGTGTTGGTGGAATGATCGTTTACGGCCTGCAGCTTCTCAGAGTTTTCAAGTATTTCCACATCAGGAGACTGGCTGTAGGCTTTCGTTTCTTCGCTGGTCATATCCGGAAGGAGAACATAGCTGTAGGTATCATTTTCCGGTGCAGCGCCGTGGTCAAACCAGCATGTGAAATAGGAGCGCTCAGCGGTTTCCTCCTCTGTCTTTAGATCGCCTTTGATCTGGTGATAGCTTCCGGTTCTGGTACTGCCCATGATGTGAACATCCTGTTTTTCAGGGAAGTAGTAGCCAATATCAGAGCCGGTTTCGGTATTTCCTTTTAAATGAAGCCACTGGGGAGAAATGATCTGCTCCTCAGGCATGATCCATTCTCCTGCATCGGAGCTTATCTGATTGGAACCGCCGCTGTTTAATTTCCGGTTTTCCACAGTGGTGATTACCGGAGCGTCTGAACCGCTGTTTTGGATTCCCGCACCCAGACAGACAATCTCATCATCAAACATGAAGTAGGACTTTTCTGCACGGAAGCTGTCTGCATAGACAGTAGAAGAGGCATTGCTTTGATCCCCATTGGATACTGCAGTGCCGTTTACCTTCATTCCGCTGACTCCGGTCGTTCCGATCGAGGTGCCGCCCACCCAGTTTTCAGGAGAGAGAAAATCGCCGCCCTGATGGAATCCGCTGGAATCAGGCTCGCCGTTGTCGACTTCTTCTGCCACGATGGTTGTTCCCGGCAGTCTCAGGGGATCCACGGTATCCCAGAAGTGATCCGTATACTGCTGCTTATCATCATTATAGAGATAGGTCATTCCGAACCCGGTGAACCAGCCTTTCAGGTTCTCGTCGTTCATGATCTCGCAGTTGCTGATGCGGCTGGAATACATACTGATGCCGAACAGATAATCAGTGGTCCGGTGTATGGTGCGGTCCATGTAAGGATATACCTGGTGCATCGCTGCTTCGGCTGAGGAGGTATCGATGGTATCGTCTGCCATGATTTCTTTCAGGCTTGAAAATACGGAGATATCCTTTACTCCGGCCAGGAACTGCTCTTCACCGGACTGGCTTACCCATGTTTTTACAGCGCCGCGGATCTGTGCGGCAGTTTCCGGAGAAACGATATCAATGGTTTGGACGATCATTTCAATGATCTGCTGTCCGGCAGCCCGGTCAGTCAGATCGGGTCTGGAAATGGCTCTGCCACGGAGCATATCCAGCGCAGCGCCCTGATAGATAGAAGGAAGATAGCCCTTGACTACGTAGGATTCCAGCATTTTGGCGTTTTCCGGAGAAAGAGCCCAGGGGCTGTCTGCCAGCAGAGAGCTTAAGCGCACGGAGCCTTTCAGAAAATCAATGCCGTAGGAAGCCGTGTAGGGTACGGTACCGTGGTCAATGTAGGAGCCGTCTTCATAAAATCCATTTGCATAGACATAGTTTCCGTCTTTCAGTTCCGGTTTCTGAAAGCGTTCCAGGGTAGTGGCAGCTGCCTGCTTTGCAAGAGCCAGATATTCGCTGTCTTCACACACCAGGCCAAGGCCGACGGATGTGTAGGCGCAATCCATCAGGTTTGCGCTGGCGGCAGGCGCATAGCCGGAAGGAAGGGTACTGGCAGTACCTAAAACAGCCAGATGAAATGGATCGGGCATGAAGAATTCCACGCCTTTTACAAATTTGCGGCTTTGCTCTTTGGGAATATCATCATAAATATAGAGGACAGCCGGAAGGACGTTCTTTGGCATTCCGATTTCCCAGTTCCACCAGTTGTCGGTTTCGGAGCGGGGATAGTAGCAGTTATCGGTCAGCCAGTCCAAAATATTGACAATATCCGTTAAGAGGGCTTCATTTTTATAGTAGGAACTGGAAGGGGATGCGTAGGCTTTGGCCATAGCCTCTGCCTTCTGATAACTTTTGCGGAATTTTGCGGCGTCATTTTTGTAGTTTTCTTCATCGCCTCCTGCAAGATCCTCCGCCCAGGGAACGCCTGCGCAGCCGCTGCCTTTATAAAGGTAGCTGTTCCATGCATTGTCACAGGCCTGGTCTGTGGCCTGGATCATAGCAGCGGCAGCGGGAGAGGATATATCTATATTTCCTCCAGTCAGACGCTCTACATAGCGGGTACGGAGTGTCTGAAAATCCTCTTTGGATGTTTCGGGAAGCTGATCCTCTGAAAAAATCCGAACTTCCATAGGAAAGATCCGGCGATTGCCGTTTTTGTCCTCCGCTACTGCAAACAGATGATTGCCTTTTTCAAGAGCAGTAATGGTTCCGTCTGGTTCGATTTTTAAAAGATGTTCTGCAGAGGCATAACCGGCTGTGCGTTCCCCGTCCGTTTCTCCGTCGCTTAGCGGATACTTTTTCTGGCTGCCTCCTACGGTTTTCATGCCGTTTGTGACAGTCCAGCGGATTTCGCCCTTAAAATTGGCCGGGAGCGGCAGCCTGGTGGATTCTCCTTTTACAAGAACCACGGGCTCTGCCCAGGATTCTCCTTCTGCGGGTTCTGCGGTCGGAGCTGCGTTTATGTCCGCGGTAGAATCCGGAATGGTGTCTGTTTTTGTGCTGTTCATCTGACAGCCGGCTGCGCTGACTGTCATGCAGGAAATCAGGGCAGCGATCAGTGCTTTTTTGTACATTGCATTTCCTCCTTTTTTATGAACGGTATTCATGAACGTTTGATGCGAGCAGAACAAGGTGTTCGCGGTATTGTGAGTTTACTTCAGTTTACCAATATATTTACCAAAGTTTACAAGACATATATACCATTATTTTACCAATAAATCAAGACAAACTGAAAAAAGTTTACAAAAAAATGGGAAAACAGACGAAATAATGATTGATCTGAGCAAAAAAGAAGCTTATAGCTGTTTCGGTGGGGATAGAAAGAAAAAAACCGCCTGCTACCAGATGGTATATCAGGCGGTAATGAAGGAGAATCATAAAACAAGATCGATCTCCCTCTGGCAAAATGATTAAATTATACATTAAAACGGAACAGAACCACATCTCCGTCCTTCATGACGTATTCCTTGCCCTCAGAACGCACAAGTCCCTTTTCTTTTGCGGCATTCATGCTTCCGCAGGCCATAAGATCGTCATAGTTTACAACCTCTGCCCGGATAAAGCCGCGTTCAAAATCGCTGTGGATTTTTCCGGCAGCCTGAGGTGCCTTGGTGCCTACTTTAATGGTCCATGCTCTGGACTCCTGAGGACCTGCAGTCAGATAGCTCATAAGTCCCAGAATACGGTAGCTGGCAGCGATGAGCTTCTCAAGTCCGGACTCTGTTAAGCCCAGATCATCAAGGAACATTTTCTTTTCATCTTCCTCAAGCTCTGCAATTTCCTGCTCGATTTCTGCACAGATCACAAATACCTCACAGTCATTTTCTGCTGCAAACTGGCGTACCTCAGATACATACCGGTTGGAAGCGCCGTCATCTGCCAGATCATCCTCGGAAACATTGGCAGCAAAGATAACAGGCTTCCAGGTCAGCAAATCCAGCGTGTTGATAAATGCGCGGTCATCCTCGTCTTCGGGTTCAAAGCTGCGGGCCAGCTTTCCATCCTCCAGATGTGCTTTGATCGCCTTTAAAAGAGCGACCTCCTTTGCCAGCTCCTTATTGTTAAATGCGCCTTTGGACTGCTTTGCGATCCGGCGCTCCAGGATTTCGATATCAGAGAAGATCAGTTCCAGATTGATGGTTTCAATGTCGCGGACCGGATCTACGCTTCCGTCTACATGAATCACATTAGGGTCATCAAAGCAGCGCACCACATGGACGATCGCGTCTACCTCCCGGATATTGGAAAGAAACTGATTTCCCAGACCTTCACCTTTGGAAGCTCCCTTTACCAGACCTGCAATATCTACAAATTCAATCACTGCATGGGTGGTTTTTTCGGAGTTATACATGGCGGTCAGCTTGTCCAGCCTCTCATCGGGAACCGGTACAACGCCTACATTGGGATCGATGGTACAGAAGGGATAATTGGCAGACTCGGCGCCTGCTTTTGTGAGAGAATTAAAAAGTGTACTTTTTCCTACATTCGGAAGTCCGACGATACCTAATTTCATTTTTATCTTTACCTGTTCAGAAACCCTTGATTTATGCGGGTTTCTGCCTTTCTCTATATTTCTTTTATTGTATGTTAAAAAAGTCTGATGCAGATATAAAGTATATCACAGGGATTCCGTTTTTTCAATCACTGAAGTGGAAATACGGGGTGTTTCGCAGCAGTTCAGCCCTGCAAAAAAGATGTTTCTTTTTGGTTTATTTCTGGTAAACTATGTTTATAGGCACACGGGCTGTATTTTAGCCGGTGTAAAGCCCGTGGATCCGGTTGTTAACTGCATGATCCTGCCATATGATGTACACGATTTAAGGATACGTTTTGCAGCTTTGTTGTTTATTATGTTCGTTGACAGCCCATAAGGAAAGGAGGTTTTCCATTGTCCCGTCCACAGCAAGACCGCGTGTATATAGCCATTGATTTAAAATCCTTTTACGCCTCCGTAGAGTGTGTGAAGCGGGGGCTGGATCCTTTAAAGACCAATCTGGTAGTTGCGGATATAAGCCGTACGGAAAAAACCATCTGTCTGGCAGTGTCCCCCTCCCTTAAGGCCCATGGCATTTCCGGCCGCGCAAGGCTTTTTGAGGTGGTTCAGAGGACAAAGGAGGTAAATGCCCTTCGCAGATTAAACGCACCGGGAAGGAAGCTTACAGGGGAGTCCTGGAAGGATGATGAATTAAAGGCAGACCCGTCTCTGGCTCTTTCTTACATCATTGCTCCGCCCAGAATGGCGGAATATATGAAATGGAGCGCCAGGATTTACAATATTTATCTGAAATACATTGCGCCGGAGGATATTCATATCTATTCCATTGACGAGGTGTTTATGGATGTAACCCAGTATCTGGAAATTTATGGTATGACTCCCGCACAGCTGGCTGGAAAAATAATCAGGGATGTGCTGGCACAGACCGGGATAACAGCAGCAGGAGGGATTGCACCGAATCTTTACCTGTGTAAAGCTGCCTTGGACATTGTTGCAAAGCATGTGTCCCCGGATGAGGATGGGGTGCGGATCGCCCAGCTAAATGAGATGTCTTACCGCAGGCTCTTATGGGATCACCGGCCTTTGACGGATTTTTGGAGAGTTGGAAAGGGATACGCCCGAAAACTGGAAGAAAATGGAATCTATACCATGGGAGATGTGGCAAGATGTTCCCTGGGAAAGCAGGGAGAGGCCCACAGCGAGGAACTGTTGTACCGGTTGTTTGGGATCAATGCAGAGCTTTTGATCGATCACGCCTGGGGATGGGAACCCTGCACGATTCAGGATATCAAGTCCTATAAGCCTCAGACGAACAGCCTTTGTTCCGGTCAGGTGCTGCGCGGTCCGTCCTCCTGGGATCAGGCCAGACTGGTGGTGAAGGAAATGGCTGATCAGCTTGCGTTAGATTTGGTAGAAAAAGGGCTGGTTACGGATCAGATCGTGCTTACTGTGGGCTATGACAGGGAAAATCTGACCGATCCGTTGCGCAGAGGCGCCTATGGGGGAGAGATCACCTCCGACCGGTATGGCCGTCCTGTTCCAAAGCATGCACACGGTACCCGGAATCTGGATCAGCCCACCTCCTCAGCCAGAAAGCTCAGGGAAGCGGCGGCAGCTCTTTTTGACCGGATCGCGGATCCGGGGCTTCTGGTTCGCAGGCTTTATGTGACAGCCGGACGGGCCGTGCCGGAGGAAAATATAAAAAAAGAAGAGGTTTATGAACAGCTGGATCTGTTTACCGATTATATGGCGTTAGAGCAGCAGAGAAAGAAGGAAAATGAGGCGCTGGAACGGGAAAAGAAAATGCAGCAGGCTATGGTGGATATTCGGAAAAAGTTTGGGAAAAACGCTATTTTAAAGGGAATGAATCTGGAGGAAGGCGCTACGGCCAGAGAACGAAACCGTCAGATCGGAGGTCATAAAGCATGATCGGGAAAAATAACAGGCTTTATACAGGCCCGGATGCAGAATGGGAGCGAAGGGTAAGAGAGAGCATGGAGGCAGGAAAAGAATGGGCTTTTAAAGTTCCGTCCCATGCGTATGATGATATCATTCATCTGCCTCACCATGTATCCTCTGTCCATCCTCCCATGTCTCTTCACGACCGGGCGGCTCAGTTTTCGCCCTTTGCTGCCCTGAGTGGCTTTGAAGGGGAAATAAGGGAAACAGAGAGGCTTACAGAGGGGAAAATAGAACTGGATGAGGAAGAAGCGGGCCGGCTGGACGAAAGGCTCAGACAGATCCGGCAGCATCTTTCCGTCTGCCCCCGTGTTTCTCTTACCTGGTTTTTGCCGGATGAGAGAAAGAACGGAGGCTCCTATGAAAGGGCTGCCGGAAGGGTAAAAAAGCTGGATCCGGTCCAGGGGCTTCTTGTCTTCACGGACGGAAGGAAGATCCCGCTGGAGCAAATTGTCTGGATTGAAGAAGAGACGGGGATATCTGATTTTTAAGAACAGTGTCCGTTGCAGCCGTACTGACATCCCGTAGGCGTTACGGCACAGCCGCCCATGGCAGTTTCCCGAAGTTCGCCGGGAAGTTTTTTGCCTACGGTATACATAGCTTCCAGCATTTCATCAAAGGGAATCAGCTGGGGGATTCCAGCCAAAGCCAGTTCTGCAGCGATCATGGCATTTGCTACACCGGAAGCATTTCTCATCTGGCAGGGATATTCAACCAGACCGCCTACCGGATCGCAGACCAGTCCCAGCATATTCATAAGAACTGTGCTTGCAGCATAGAGACACTGGCGAGGTGAGCCTCCCATAAGTTCTACGGCGGCAGAAGCAGCCATGGCAGAAGCAACGCCTACTTCGGCCTGACAGCCGCCTACAGCGCCTGCTACAGTGGCATTGCGCATGGCCAGATATCCGATTGCTCCGGCATTAAACAAAGCATCAACAGCCTGACTGTCAGAAAAATCATGTTCCTCTTTTAAAGAAAGAACTACTCCGGGGACAATACCTGAGGAGCCTGCAGTGGGGGCAGCTACGATCAGACCCATGGAGGCATTGACCTCCAGTACAGCCATGGCATAGGTAATTCCCCGGCTGACTGCTGTACCGCAGATGTTTTTTTCAGCTTTAAAAAGCTGATTCAGCTGTTTTGCTTCTCCTCCGATGAGGCCGCCGATGGATTTTCCGGGGGAGGAAATAGGGGAGAGGGCTGCCTCTTTCATAATATTCCATGCAGTTTCCATTCGTGTGTATATGGAAGATTCTGTTTTTTCTGTCTGGTCACTTTCGCGTAAAAGCATAGCTCTGGAAATGCTTATTTTTTCTTTTTCACAAAATTCCAACAATTCTTTTCCGTTCTTAAAATCAGTATTCATGATCTGGATTCTCCTTTTGTATATGAAACGTATTCGGAAAATGAGTTACAGATGAACCAGCATTACATTTCGCACAGAAGGATTCTGGCAGATTTTTTCGCTGACAGAATCCGGAAGCTCATCATCAGATTCTACGATAGAGTAAGCAGTCTGTCCTTTTTCTTCACGGAAGAGTTTCATAAAGGCAATATTGATGTTTTCTTCTGCCAGACAGCGTGTAATGTGGGCCACAACACCGGGAGTATCCTGATGGATTACAATAGCAGTGCTGTATTCACCGGTAAAGTCTACGTTTACCTGATTGATACGGCTGATGCGGATTTTTCCGCCGCCTAAAGATTCTCCCCGCACTGTAAGTGTCTGACCGTCTTCATTAACCATGGTAATATCTACAGTATTGGGATGATCTACCTCTTCTGTCTCGTTGATATGAAAATGGTATTCAAGTCCTTTTTCTTCAGCAATGGAGAAAGAGTCAGGGATACGTTTGTCATCAGTCGTAAATCCCATAATACCGCCCAGAAGAGCCCGGTCAGTTCCGTGACCACGGTAGGTTTTGGCAAAAGAGCCGTAGAGGGTAAAATCCACTTTTTTTAAAGGTTCGTTTATCATTTTCTGAGCCAAAAAGGCCAGGGAATCAGCACCTGCGGTATGGGAGCTGGAAGGCCCGATCATGTTGGGGCCTATTACATCAAAAACACTGATAAATGCCATAATGCAGTTCCTTTCTGTTTTCTGGTATTGCCATAGATCTGGAGTATAGTTTTATCCTTGACGTTACTATATATAAAGTATATCATGTAGAATAGGAAGAATCAAATTCATGGATTATATAGATTGATTGAAAAAAATTCATAACAGGATTGAAAAGGAGAGAATGAGGTGGAGATACGTCAGATACAGTCTTTTGTAACCATTACTCAGACAGGAAGCTTTTCCGGAGCAGCCCAGTTACTGGGATATTCCCAGTCAGCAATTACGGTTCAGATTCGTCTTCTGGAGGAAGAACTGGGAGTCAGGCTGTTTGACCGTATGGGTAAAAAGATAGGTCTGACTTCCCAGGGAAAGCGTTTTTTACTTTGCGCAGATGAGATACTAAAGCAGGTACAAATGGCAGGAGAGTTGAAAAATACAGGGGAAGAGCTTAAGGATCCTCTTCATATCGGTACCCTGACATCCATCTGCTTTTCAAAGTTTCCTCCGATTCTGCAGTATTTCAGAGAGCACCATCCCAGGGTTCCTATTCGTATTACCACTGCATCTCCGGGAGAACTGATTGACATGATGGAGCATAATCAGCTGGATCTGGTTTACCTGTTGGATCGTTCACGCTACAGTGATCGATGGGAAAAGGTGATGGAGGTACCGGAACCGGTGATGTTTGTGGCTTCTCCACGGTTTCATTTGGCCGGGCAGAAGGAGATTTATCTGGAGCAGCTTCTGAAAGAGCCTTTTCTTCTGACAGAGAGAAACGAAAACTACCGCAGGGAGCTGGATCAGTTTCTGGAATCCAGAGGAGTAACACTGACTCCGTTTTTGGAAATCAGCAGTACGGAATTTATTATACGTATGGTGTGTGAAAACAGAGGAATTACCTATCTGCCGTATTTTGCCGTGGAGAAGAATATAGAAGAAAAAAATCTTATGGTACTTAATGTGCCTGATTTTAAGCTTCAGATGTATCGTCAGATCTTTTATTATAAAAACAAATGGAAAACTCCGGAAATGGAGGAATTTATCCGTTTAGCCCGTGAACTGCGGTAGCGAAAATTTCGCTCCGCAGTTTTTTGTCTATAAAAATAGGTTTAAAAACAGGATAACAATTCATATATTTTTAAATCACAATGAAATAAAAATAAGCCTTCCATTAAAAAATCACAAATAATTTTCCAAAATCCCCAAAGCCTATTATGGGAAAATTATGCATATTTTATTTTCATAATGTGAAAGTTATCAATTTATAACAATTTCCATATTTGAAATGGGAATATCAGGTGGCTATAATAGCGTCGAAATGAAAAAGAAACCGTTTTGGAGGAAAGGATGGTGAGATAAGTTGGATCAGCTGGTTGAATCATTGATGGAAGAATTGAATTGTAACACTGTATTTACAATTCCCATATTTGGAGGAATTCAGGTCTTTGAATCTGTGGTGGTAACCTGGATAATCATGGCAGTTCTGATGGGGGCTTCCCTGATCCTGACCAGACATTTGAAGGTCAGGAATATAAGTACACGTCAGGCAGCGCTGGAAAGTGGCTTTTCATTTGTTTACAGCTTCTTTTCAGATCTGCTGGGAGAAGAGGGAAAAGAATATATTCCCTATCTGATCACAGTAGCGGTTTATATTGCAATTGCAAACATGATCGGCCTTTTGGGATTTAAATCTCCCACAAAGGATCTGAATGTAACTGCATCACTGGCGGTTATGAGTATTATTTTAGTAGAGGCTGCAGGAATCCGCAGTAAAGGCGTAAAGGGCTGGATCAGAAGTTTTGCGGAGCCAATACCCATTGTTGCGCCGATTAATGTGCTGGAGCTTTTTATCCGTCCGCTGTCACTGTGCATGCGTTTGTTTGGAAATGTATTGGGAGCAATTGTGGTCATGGCTTTAATAAAGTATCTTGTGCCTCTGGTGCTTCCCCTTCCGTTCAGCGGATATTTTGATATATTTGATGGAGTGATACAGGCATACGTGTTTGTTTTTCTTACATCATTATATATAAAAGAGGCAATTGAATAAACAAAAACAAATAAAAGGAGATTGAAAAAATGTCAGGAATTATCGCAATTGGAGCAGCAGTAGCAGTTATTACAGGAATTGGAGCAGGAATTGGAATCGGTATGGCAACTTCTAAAGCAGTTGATGCAATCGCAAGACAGCCTGAGGCAGACGGTAAGATCACAAAGGCTCTTCTGCTGGGATGTGCCCTTGCAGAGGCTACTGCAATTTATGGTTTTGTTATCGGCCTTCTGATTATCCTGTTTTTAAAGTAAGTTGGAATAGAAAGGCATTTTGAATATGTTAAGAATAAGCGTTTGGAATATTGCTTTTACGATCATTAATATTCTGGTGCTGTTTTTCTTCATGAGGCACTTCCTGATGAAACCTGTCATGGAAATTCTGGAGGAAAGAAAGAAGCTGGTGGAAAAGGATCTGGACGAGGCAGACAGATCAAAAATCCAGGCAGCAGAACTCAAAGAGAGGTATGAGGCATCTCTTGCAGCTGCTGAAAAAGAGGCCGACTGTATCGTAGCAAAGGCCAGGCAGCAGGCGCAGAGTGAATATGAACGTATGATGGAACAGGCAGATCAGGATGCCAGGAAAAAACTGCAGGCTTCTGAAAAGACCATGGAACTGGAACGGGAAAAGGTATTAAATGAATTGAGAACCTCTGTAACAGGACTTGCCATGACAGCTGCCGCAAGGCTTTTGACAGAGAAGAACAGCCCGGAATGGAATAAACGGCAGTATGATGTATTTCTGGCAGGTGAAGGTGAGAAGAATGACTGAACAGACACGGATGTACGGAAGGGTTCTTTATGAATTGCATCTTCCTGAAAAAATGGTATGTGAGATGGTAAAGGTTATTCGGGAAAATCCACTGTTGGTTCAGATCCTGTCAGATCCGGTGCTGCCGTCATTTAAAAAGGACAGAATAATTGAAAAAGTGTGGCGGGCCTCTGAGTTTACGGAAATAGTACCTTCCTTTCTGAAAAAGGTATGTGCAGCAGGCTGTATTGGCAGTATGGATTCCATACTGTCAGTATGGGAACAGTGCCTGAGGGATGAAAAAGGAATTATTCAGGCAGAACTTTTTTACGTTACACCGCCAGATGAGGAGGAACTTCAGAAAATCCGCAGATTTTTGTGTGGAAAATATGGAAAAAAAGAGGTTCAGTTTATACTGGCGTCTGCCCCGGAACTGATCGGAGGTTTTCTTCTTCGAACAGAAAATGTGGAATATGACTATAGTCTGAAAAGCCGGTTAGAAGAACTTTTTGGTATATAGGAGAATAGGAGTTATCATTATGAGTACAATCAGTTCTCAGGAAGTTATCTCCATCGTAAAGGGCGAGATTGAGGATTACGATGCTCATGCAGGCAGAATTCGTGAAACCGGATCTGTAATCTGGGTGGGAGATGGAATTGCCATTGTATATGGAATCGATCACGCTATGTATGGAGAGATTGTGATATTTGAAAACGGTGTTCGCGGTATGGTTCAGGACATTCGTAAAAATGAGATTGGCTGTATCCTTTTTGGAAAAGATACAGGAATTATGGAAGGTACAAAGGTAACAAGGACAAGAAAACGGGCTGGAGTTCCTGTGGGAAGCGGATTTTTAGGTCGTGTCGTCAATGCGCTCGGTGATACTATAGACGGTCTTGGCCCTGTAAAAGAAGAGGATTATTATCCGGTAGAGCGGGAGGCTCCCGGAATAGTGGAAAGAAAATCCGTAAGTGTTCCAATGGAAACGGGTATTCTTGCTATTGATTCCATGTTCCCTATTGGCCGGGGGCAGCGAGAGCTGATTATCGGTGACCGTCAGACTGGGAAAACATCCATTGCACTGGATACTATTATCAATCAGAAAGGAAAGGATGTAATCTGTATCTATGTTGCTATAGGACAGAAGGCATCTACAGTTGCAAAGCTGGTTAATACTCTGAAAAATAAGGATGCACTGGATTATACGGTAGTGATGGCGTCTACAGCCAGCGATCCGGCTCCTCTGCAGTATATTGCCCCCTACGCAGGAACTGCAATGGCGGAATATTTTATGCATCAGGGAAAAGATGTGCTGATCGTCTATGACGATCTGTCCAAGCATGCTGTAGCGTACAGAGCGCTGTCTCTGCTTTTGGAACGCTCTCCGGGCCGTGAAGCATATCCGGGAGATGTATTCTATCTTCATTCCAGACTTCTGGAACGGTCCTGCCGGTTAAATGACCAGCTTGGAGGAGGGTCGATCACAGCTCTCCCTGTTATAGAAACACAGGCGGGAGACGTGTCAGCTTATATTCCCACTAATGTTATTTCTATTACAGACGGACAGATTTTCCTGGAAAGCGATCTGTTTTTTGCAGGTATGCGTCCGGCAGTGAATGTGGGACTTTCCGTATCACGTGTGGGAGGAGCTGCTCAGACCAAGGCCATGAAAAAGGCCAGCGGAAGTATACGAATTGATCTGGCCCAGTATCGCGAGATGGAGGTTTTTACTCAGTTCAGTTCAGATTTGGATGAGGCTACAAAGGAGCAGCTGGCTTACGGAAAACGTCTGATGGAGCTGTTAAAGCAGCCTTTGGGCCGTCCCTTATCTCTTCATGAACAGGTGATTACGCTGTGTGCCGTGACACATAAGGTCATGCTTACGGCAGAGGTCAGACAGATCAAGGAATTCCAGATGGGAATGCTGGAGTGGTTTGACCGGAAACATCCGGAACTTGGAAATGAGATTGAGGAAACGAAGGTCTTAAGCGATGAGCTTGCAGACAGGATCGTGGCTGCGGCGAACGAGTTTAAGGAGGCAGTATGGCAAACGCAAGAGAGATCCAGAGCCGTATAAAAAGTATTAAGGATACACGCAAGATCACAAATGCCATGTATTTGATCTCATCAACCAAGCTGAAAAAAAGCAGAAAGCTTCTGGCAGATACAGAACCTTATTTTTATACTCTGCAGGGAGTAATACGACGTATTCTGCGTCATATGGAGGTTACAGAGCATCCGTTTTTTGACATGAGAGAAGATATTCCCAACGGTCAGCGTTCCAGAGGGTTGGTTGTGATCACAGGAGATAAGGGGCTTGCAGGTGCGTATAACCACAATATTCTGAAATTGGCAGGTGAGTGGATGGAAGAAAGCGGGAATAATCACCTGTATGTGGTTGGAGAACTGGGAAGACAGTATTTTTCTGCCCGGCATATTCCCATAGAAGAGCAGTTCCATTATACGGTTCAGAATCCATCCATGCACCGGGCAAGAATGATTGCTTCCCGTGTCCTTCAGGATTTTATGGATAAACGTCTGGATGAAGTCTGGGTTATTTATACAGAAATGGTAAATTCCATGAAAATGGAGGCACGGACAGAACAGCTCCTGCCTCTGAAAAAAGAAGATTTTGGAAGTCTTGTGATTCCGGCGGATACTCATCAGGAGGAGATCCAGATGGTTCCTTCTCCTGAAGCAGTACTGGATCATGTAGTACCCAATTATGTAACCGGCTTTGTATTTGGCGCCCTGGTGGAGTCTTTCTGCAGTGAACAGAATTCACGAATGATGGCTATGCAGTCTGCAAGTGATAATGGGGCAAAGCTGCTGAATGAGCTGGCTGTTGAATATAATCGTGTGCGTCAGGCTGCCATTACTCAGGAAATCACTGAGGTAATAGGCGGAGCCAGATCACAGAGAAAGAAACGATAGGAGGAGCCATGAATAAAGGAAAGATCGTGCAGGTTATGGGACCTGTAGTAGATGTGGCATTTGAGAATGGCGCTCTTCCCCATATTCAGGATGCCCTTGTGACATACAACGAAGGAAAACGCTGTGTAATGGAGGTGGCTCAGCATATTGGCGGAGATGTAGTCCGCTGCGTAATGCTGGCTTCCAGCGAGGGCCTGTATAAGGATATGGAGGTTGAGGCGACCGGAAGAGGGATCTGTGTGCCGGTAGGAGAGAAAACACTGGGACGGCTCTTTAATGTTCTGGGTGAAACAATTGACGGCGGAGAAAGTCTGGAAAAAGAGGAAAAGTGGGTTATTCACAGAGATCCGCCATCCTTTGAAGACCAGAGTCCCGTAGTTGAAATGCTGGAAACAGGAATCAAGGTGATTGACCTTCTTGCTCCGTATGCAAAAGGAGGAAAAATCGGACTTTTTGGCGGCGCCGGAGTAGGAAAGACAGTGCTGATCCAGGAGCTGATCACCAACATAGCAATGGAACATGGCGGATACTCCATTTTTACCGGAGTCGGTGAACGTTCCAGAGAGGGAAATGATCTTTGGACAGAAATGGGAGAATCCGGAGTGCTTAAAAAAACAGCGCTGGTATTTGGACAGATGAACGAGCCGCCGGGGGCCCGTATGAGAGTAGCGGAAACAGGGCTTACCATGGCAGAATACTTCCGCGATGTACAGCATCAGGATGTGCTGCTGTTTATTGATAATATTTTCCGTTTTGTTCAGGCAGGCTCTGAGGTCTCGGCTCTTTTGGGACGTATGCCCTCTGCTGTAGGATATCAGCCGACGCTGGCAACCGATGTAGGCGCACTTCAGGAGCGGATCGCATCTACAAAAAACGGATCTGTTACCTCGGTACAGGCAGTTTATGTGCCTGCAGATGATTTGACAGATCCGGCGCCCGCCACAACCTTTGCCCACCTGGATGCAACCACAGTCCTTTCCAGAAAAATTGTAGAACAGGGAATTTATCCGGCAGTGGATCCTCTGGAATCCACATCGCGTATTCTGGAAGAGGATGTAGTAGGTAAAGAGCATTATGAGGTGGCAAATAAGGTGCAGCAGATGCTTCAGAAATACAAGGAGCTGCAGGACATTATCGCTATCCTCGGTATGGAGGAGTTGTCTGAGGAGGATAAGCTTACGGTAGGGCGCGCCAGAAAAATACAGAGATTTTTGTCTCAGCCCTTCCATGTAGCTGAGAATTTTACCGGTGTTCCGGGAAAATATGTACCTGTTAAGGAAACGGTCCGGGGCTTTAAGATGATCATTGACGGAGAAATGGATTCTTATCCGGAAGCAGCCTTCTTTAATGTGGGAACCATTGATGAAGTGATCGAAAAAGCCAGGTCCATGGAGGAAAAGGAGCGGTAATATGTCAACATTCTGGCTTAAGGTCATCGCAAGTGACCATACGTTTTATAATGGAAACTGTGAAATGCTGGTCGTTCCTGCCCATGATGGGGAATTTGGGATTCTTCCACATATGGAGGCAATGATCCTGGCGATCCGGGAAGGCGTATTGAAATTCCGCATTCCTGGATCCAAGGAGATAGAAGAGGCTGTAGTGGGAACAGGGATTGTTCAGGTAGCGAACAACAGAGTCACTGTTGTTACTGACACAGCAGAGCGGCCGGAGGATATTGACCGGATCAGGGCTGAGCAGGCTTTGGAAAGAGCCAGGGAGCAGCTGCGCCAGAAACAGAGCATTGCGGAATACAAAATGTCTCAGGCGGCCCTGGCGCGGGCCCTGAACAGGCTGCAGGTTAGCCAGAAAAAGGGAACTTATTATAACGGCCTGTAGGAAGATTTATAAGCGGTCTGCACAACGCTCAGATCCAGCGGGAATTGCGGACCAGAAAGCTGCAGAAATCGTTTAATACAGGTTTATCCACACTTTTAGGGGATCGGGTAAGCGTGATCTGACGGCGGCACACCTGTCCTTCTATAGGGAGAAGCCTGACGGGGGAACTGCTCTGGGAATTCCATTCGGAGGGGAGAGGTCCCCATGAATACTGGGGCCAGAAGCCGATTCCCATTCCGGCGGCAATCAGATTGCGTACAGACTCAGTTGTGTCACTTTCAAAAACAATTCTGGGTGTAAAGCCAGCCTCCATAAAATAACTGTTGGTAATCTGGCGGATGGGTCTTGATCCTGCCAGACAGATATATCCGGCATCTTTTGTATCTGTCAGCCGTATGGAAGTGCGGTGACCATATGGAGAATGGGTGGGAACTGCAAGGTAAAGGTCTTCTTCCAGCATTACAATGGGCTGTTCGCCTGTGGGCGAAGGAATATCTGCCCGTCGGGCGGAAACACAGAGATCATAGTCATCAGACTGATCAGAAGTCTGATACAGCTGGAAATTCACATCCGGACGGAGACTGCGAAAGGCAATAATCCTGTTGGTGATTAAAGCAGACGCAGATAAAAGACGAAGCCGTATGGTATGAATAGCCTGTTCTCTTCCCATCTGCAGCTCTGCTGCCAGCTGGTCCAGGCTGCTTATAATAGGAATCAGCCGTTTTTGCAGGAAGCGCCCGGCGTCATTTAATTCAATAGAGCGGCTTTTGCGTTCAAACAGAGGAACGCCAAGTTCCGCTTCCAGACGGTGGATTGCCTGAGAAAGAGCGGGCTGGGCAATCTGAAGATGTTCAGCAGCCTTTGTTATATGCTGGTATTCGGCTGCTGTGAGAAAATATCGCAATTGAAGAAGTTCCATATGTATCACCTCAAAAAAATATTTATGAAATATAGCATGAAGAAGCAGATATGTCAATGGACGGACTGCTTCTTTTTGTATGTGTTTTACAGTTTAGCTCACCTTTTAAAAGGAAAACGCTTGACGGATAAGCCAGGTACGGCTAAGATGAACATGAGTGCTGTCTCTGTTTTGAAACAGGATCAGATACAGTAAAGATAGAAAGGTGTGTGTAAAATGTACGAACTGTTATTTTTGAAACCGATTTTCAAAGAGGCCGTATGGGGCGGAAACCGGCTGAAGGATCAGTTTGGCTATGAAATCCCAAGCGACCATACCGGTGAGTGCTGGGCTATCAGTGCTCATGAAAATGGAGACTGTGAAGTGGCAGAGGGAGAATATAAGGGACAGCGTTTGTCTGTCTTATGGGCAGAGCATCCGGAATTATTTGGCAATGAGGATGGGTGTCTGGGAGATCGCTTCCCTCTTCTTATAAAGATTATTGATGCAAAGGATGATTTAAGCATCCAGGTTCATCCGGATGATGCATATGCCGCAGCCAATGAAAATGGTTCTCTGGGAAAGACAGAATGCTGGTACATTCTGGATTGTGAGCCGGATACTTCTATTGTTATAGGGCACCATGCAAAAGATAAGGAAGAGCTGAAGCAGATGGTGGAGCAGGGAAATTATTCTCAGCTGATCCGTCAGATCCCGGTTCATAAGGGAGATTTCTTCCAGATCGATCCGGGCTGTGTTCATGCTATCAAAGGCGGTACTGTGATTCTGGAGACGCAGCAGTCCAGTGATGTAACGTATCGTGTGTACGATTATGACAGAAAGTGGAACGGAGCGCCCAGAATGCTCCATGTAAAGGAAAGCCTGGACGTGATCAAGACCCCCTTTGTACCTGCAAAGGATCAGAGAAAATCGTACCATACAGAGGCGGCGGATCAGGAGCATCTGGAAACCTGCCCATTTTATACCATAGAGAAATTCGAGGTTCATGGCTGCTGGCAGCATAAGTTTTCAGATCGTTTTGCCAATGTGAGCGTTCTGGAAGGAGAAGGAACGGTAGATGGAATTCCGGTAAAGAAGGGAACGCACTTTATTGTCCCGGCAGGTCATAATGTCTGTGAATTTAAGGGAAATATGACTCTTATCTGCTCCTGGATCCCGGCAGAGGCAAAGGAGACAAAAGAGGATCAGATTTCTATCCGTGTTTCAGACTGGAAGGGTCATACCAAGGCATTTGCACAGAATCCGGAGGAAAGCATACTGGCATTTAAGGATGTATATGAGCCGGGAGATATCATTCAGTTTCATTTTCCTGAAACAGAAGGGTATTATATGGTACGTGTAGATGATACCATGGATGAAGCTCTGGTATATATGACAAAGAAGGATCTTACGTTTGAGGTACCGTTTGATGAAAAGAAATTCTCCTACAATCCCAAGAGTTTTACTGGTGTGCGTCATTATCTGACCTGCCGTAAGGCTGCTTCATGGGAAACCGGTATTTATCGTAATCTGGCTAAAAATGTGCTTGATCAGCACGGGGACAGAGGCTGCTATCCTCATGCTTCTGCAAATGTGGAAACAAGAGGGGAGTCTGTTTTTGCAGCCCGTAATGCAATTGATGGCGTAACCGCTACTCTGAGTCACGGAAAATGGCCATATGAGTCCTGGGGCATCAACCGCAGAGATGATGCGGAACTTTTGCTGGAGTTTGGCCGTCCGGTGGACATCGATCAGGTGCGTTTGTGGACCAGAGCTGATTTTCCGCATGATAACTGGTGGGTCAGCGCAGTTCTTACCTTTTCAGACGGCACCAGAGAGGTGGTAAATATGGAAAAGAGCGAGAAGGCTCATACCTTTGCCATTACAAAGAAGGGGATTACCTGGGTACGCCTGTCTGATCTGATCAAGGCAGACGATCCATCTCCATTCCCGGCTTTAACCCAGATTGAGGTTTATGGAAAAGAAGCTTAGGAAGAGCTGTTTCCATATATTTTTAACAGATCTATATAATCTTTAACATGTTTTGGCATATACCTTCCGGGCCGGCAGGCTGCAATGGTTGTGGTAAGGACAGGTTTTTCTCCTACACAATAGCAGCCTGGCCGATCTGAACGAAGAGATGCCATATAGTTGAAATAACTTTCTGGTGCAAAGGCAGCTCCCATTCCGTCCATAGCAAGTTTGATGGACATCTGGCTGTTGCGTGTATGCAGAAGTACCGGAGGATTAATTTCATGCCGGGCGAAGAGATCCCTGGCGATGCCGCCGGTGTTCTGATCCGGATATAAAAGAATAAAATTTTCCTGAGAGAGCTTTTTTAAATCCAGCCATGGATGAGAAAAGCCCTCTTTTTTTTCGGCCTCTTTTTCAAGAGGATGGCCTTCCGGCAGTATCAGTACGATTTCCTCTGTGCGGATAACCTGATAATCTAATAATTTTGGAAAAGTATGTACATTATAAATTGTAAGGTCAATAGAGGTATTTTTCAGCGTCTGTTCAGCGACAAAGCTGACTTCCTCCATAATGTTAATTGTCACATGAGGATAGCGCCGGTGGAATTCCATCAGAGTAGGCTGCAGTAAAGTGCTTCCGAGCATGATGGGAATGGCAATATTGAGCCGTCCATGGGCTCTTCGGGTAATATCTTCATATTCCTGATCCCATTCCTGGCCAAAGGCTGCGATCTGTTCGGCATAGTATAGATAGCGTTCTCCCATATAAGTAGGGATGTATCCCTGTTCCAGACGGGAAAAGAGGGGGGAGCCAAGCTGCTGTTCCAGATTCTTGAGGTATTTGCTGAGAGAAGGCTGGGAGATAAACAGGGCTTTTGCTGCTTTTCCGATGCTTTTATAGTGTGCAATAGCCAGAATGTAGCGTGCTTCTTTTAAATCCATGGATTAACCTCCTTTTTAATCAGTATATCATAGCTTTACTGCATAAAAAATATAGAAATTATGTATTGGACGGAATGTATATTACTTTTTATAATAAATTCAGAATTAAAAATTAGTATAATTAATGAATGTATTCAGAATGGAGGAAGAACATGAAGAAAAGCAGTACATGGATGATGCTGGCTCCCGGGCTGATCATTTTGCTGTTGTGTCTGGGTCTGCCCCTTATAAGTGTGCTGGCCCCTACATTTACAGCAGGACAATATCCTCTCAGTGCGTATGTGGAGTTTTTTCAGGATGAGTACTACAGAAAAATTCTGTTTCGCACCCTGAAAATTGCAGTTATTACCACAGGGATCTGCATGGCAGGAGGGATTCCCACCGCATATTTTATAAGCCGGTGTGATAAAAAATGGAGAGGTCTTCTTCTGGCAGCATCCATTTTTCCAATGATGACAAATTCTGTGATCCGAAGTTTTGCCTGGATCAATATTTTAGGAAGCAACGGTATAATCAACCGCATTCTGCTGGCTCTCAATGTAGCTGATAAGCCCATGAAGCTTCTTTATACAGATTTTGCTATTATTATCGGTTCTGTGTATCTGTTTCTTCCTCTTATGATCGTTACGGTTACAGGTGTAATGGAGAATATAGATGATGATATGATGGAGGCGGCTCAGAGTCTGGGAGCAGGACGATTTGAGGCTTTTATGAAAGTGATTTTCCCTATGAGTCTTCCGGGAATTATAGTAGGAGGTATCCTTGTTTTCACAGGAACCCTCACTGCATATACAACACCTCAGCTACTTGGAGGAAACAGCAATATGGTTCTGGCAACTCTGATTTATCAGAGAGCCATGTCTGTAGGGGATTGGAACGGGGCTTCTGCAGTAGCGCTGATTATGATCGTAATTACTCTTATAGTAATCAGGGGCTTTAATGCTCTGGCAGCAAGATTGGATAAAAGAGGAGGAAAATAATGAAAAAGAACCGTTGGCTGACAGTTTACGCTGTCCTGGTATTTTTGTTTTTGATGATCCCTCTGGTGATTATTACCGTTACGGCTTTTGGAGGAGGAAGTGCGATTACATTTCCAATTGATTCTTTTTCCCTGAAATGGTTTGGAAATGTTTTTGCTTTGAAGTCTTTCCGGCGTTCCTTTCTGACCAGTCTGGAAGTGGCATTCCTTGCAACCTTTATTGCTCTTTTGGTGGGAATTCCTGCAGCATACGCACTGGCACGGTCAGGAATCCGCGGAAAACAGCTTCTGCGATCCGTATTTTTGTCTCCAACCATTGTTCCTGGGATTGTAGTAGGTTTTATCCTGTATCAGTTCCTGATCCTGACTTTCCGCCTTCCGGTTATGGCAAGTCTTCTGGCAGGCCATTTTCTTGTAACTCTGCCTTATGTAATCCGTGTAGTTGGTTCTGCTATGGAGCAGTTTGATTTTTCTATTGAAGAAGCTGCCTGGAGTCTGGGATGTCCTAAGGGAGCAGCATTTTTTAAAGTGGTTCTCCCCAATGTAACCTCCGGTATTTCATCTGCTTTTATGCTGGCTTTTATCAACTCATTTAATAATATTCCTGTATCCATGTTTTTAACGGGTCCCGGTGTCAGCACCTTCCCGGCAACACTGATGAATTATATTGAATACAATTATGACCCTACGGTGTCCGCTGTTTCTGTGCTTTTAATGGCAGCTACTGTACTTATTATGGTAATCGTGGACAGAACCCTGGGAATTGCTTCACTGGCAAAATAGGAGGATAAGAAAATGGCATTTATGACATTAGAGAAAATCGGCGTCAGCTATGATAAGAAAAAACAGATCTTAAAGGGCCTGGATCTGTCTGTGGAAAAAGGCGAGCTGGTATCACTCCTTGGTCCCAGCGGATGCGGAAAGACTACGACTCTTCGGGTAGTGGCCGGCTTTATTGAACCAGGTGAAGGAACCTTTACACTGGACGGAGAAGATATGACAAAGGTTCCGGTACACAAGCGAAATTTTGGAATAGTATTTCAAAGCTATGCCCTTTTTCCGCATCTGACGGTATATGATAATGTGGCTTTTGGACTGCGTACGCGCAAGATGGATAAGGCACAGATTGACAGAAAGGTAAAAGAGATTCTGGAGGTTTGCGGCCTGACAGAGCTGTCTGGCCGTTTTCCGAGAGAAATGTCCGGTGGACAAAGACAGAGAGTTGCTCTTGCAAGAGCACTGGTAATCGAACCTAAGCTTCTTCTTTTAGATGAGCCCCTGAGTAATCTTGATGCAAAACTTCGCATCAGTATGAGAGTCGAAATTAAGCGCCTTCAGAAAAAACTGGGAATTACTACTTTGTTTGTTACTCACGATCAGGAAGAATGTTTCTCTATTTCTGATAAAGTGGCTGTTATGAATGGAGGGATCATCGAACAGTATGATACACCGGAACAGATTTACAGACAGCCTGCCACAGAGTTTGTAGCCCGGTTTATTGGATTTGAAAATTTCCTGAATATGGAAAGATGTGAGGACGGAAGTTATCTTGCAGGCGGTCAGAGCCGTTTCTGTTCTTTTATGGAATGTCCGGAAGGAGAATTTACAGGAACGATCAGACCGGATGATATCCGTATTGCAGCACCGGATCAGCAGGAAAATGTTATTACCGGAAGAATCGGCGTTCGCACCTTTCTTGGAAAGAGCTATCAGTATGAAGTGGAAACAGCTGCTGGTGTTCTGAAGGTTAACATGAATACGGAATGTATCTATGCTGAGGGGGATCAGATTCGTCTGTATCTTCCTGAGGATAAGCTGATCCTGGTACGGCGGTAAAAAGCAGAAAATTGAAATTATTATAAAAGGAGAAAAAAGATGAAAAAGAGAGTATTAGCAGCAGTCTGCATGGCAGCTATGGCAGTAACAGCCTGTTCCGGTGGAGCAGAAGGAGAAGGTGCACAGGCAGGTGGAAAGCAGAAACTGGTTCTGTCTACGTATGGTTTGAGTGAGGATATTTCAGCAGAGGAGGTTTATGCTCCTTTTGAAGAGCAGTTTAACTGCCAGATTGTGACAGAAACCGGAGGAACCAATGACAGATATACTAAGCTGAAGGCAGACAGTGAAACTACGATTGATGTAATTGAACTGTCTCAGGCTATGGCTGCCAAGGGTGCAGAGGAAGGTTTGTTTGAGACCATTGATTTAAGTAAAATTGAACATGCCTCTGATCTGATCGCGGCAGCAAAGACGCTGGCTGACAATGGTCAGGGTGTTCCTTATACTATTAACAGTATTGGGATTATGTATAATCCGGAAGCAGTAGGGTTTGAGATTACAGGCTTTGATGATCTGTGGAAGCCGGAACTGGCAGGTATGGTATCTATTCCGGAGATTACTACAACCTTCGGACCGGCTATGGTATATATGGCCAGTGATCATGCAGGAGTTGATATTAAAACCGATAACGGAGAGGCTGCTTTTAAGGCACTGGAGGAATTAAAGCCAAATCTGGTAAAAACATATGCCAAATCCTCAGACCTGATCAACATGTTTACGTCCGGTGAAGTAGCAGCTGCTGTAGTGGGAGACTTTGGTGTTCCGACGATTAAGGCAGCAAATCCTGATCTTGTATACGTAACTCCGGAAGGAACCTATGCGAATTTTAACACCATCAGTATTACGAAGAATTGCCAGAATAAAGAACTGGCTTATGAGTATTTAAATTACCGTTTAAGTGCAGAGCTTCAGTCTAAGACAGGAAAAGCCTTAAATGAGGCTCCAACGAATAAAACAGTTACGTTTACAGAGGAGGAGTCCCAAAATATGACATACGGTCCAGCAGCAGAAAAAGCAAAAGTTCTGGACTATGGCTTTGTTAATCCTCTTTTAAATCAGTGGATCGATCAGTGGAACAGAATTATCAATAACTAAAGGAGCAGGAACTATGTCCCCGGATTATATTATAAGAAATGTCAATATCTACCAGACTTTCCGTCAGTGTTTTGAACTCCGGGATGCAGCTGTAAAGGACGGCCGTTTTTATGCCGTCCTTCCTGTTAATTCGGGTGTTTATCCCGAAGGCGTTCCCGTCTATGATGCGCAGGGGCGTTATATGATCCCGGGGCTGATTGATATTCATATGCATATAGAAAGCTCCATGACCTGTCCGTCTCGTTTCGGACCGCTGGCTCTGTCTCATGGGACTACAACGGTAGTGGCAGATGCACATGAGATTGCCAATGTGTTCGGCATGAAAGGGATTGCGGAATTTCAATCTCAGAAAACAGAAATGGATATTTTCTGGGCTATTCCTTCCAGCGTTCCGGCTACAGATACAGCTTTGGAAACATCTGGAGCCACTATTACACCTGAGGATGCAGCAGCTCTTTTGGAGGACAGAAATATCCTTTGTCTGGGAGAAGTGATGAATTTTAAGCAGCTGGCTCCTGAAGATGACAGAGATACGCCGATTCGGCAGATGATTCGTCTGTGTCGGAAGAAAAGAGGAAGGGATATCCGTTTGGAGGGACATTGCCCCAGAATTTCCGGTGCTGACTTAAACCGGTTTATTTATGAAGGAATTGATGCGGATCATACTCAGCAGACTCCCGAGTCTGTTCTGGAAAAGACAGATCTTGGAATGTTTCTGGAACTGCAGAGAAAATCCCTGACGCCCGAGGTGGTAGAAACGCTGAACCATTATAATCTGTACGAAAATACTGCACTTGTAACGGATGATGTTATGCCGGATCAGCTTTTGAAGGGGCATCTGAATCAGATTGTGCGGACAGCTGTTCTGGCAGGAATGCCGGTGGAAAAGGCAATTTACTGTGCCACTTATACACCGGCCAGAAGAATGCATCTGGATGACAGAGGAATGATTGGTCCGGGAAAATTGGCTGATTTTGTGTTCCTTAAAGATCTGGATACCATGGAACCGGAAGCAGTGGTGAAAGAAGGACGCCTTGCCTGGATTGAGGGAGATTCCCGCTGCGGTATGGAAGAAGAAACGAACTTTCCGGAGCATTTTTATCATTCCGTCCACTGTAGGCCGGCTGTACTGGAAGATTTCATCCTGAAAGCACCAGTGAAATTTGGGCATGTTACAGCCAATGTGATGCAGATTAATACATTCGGAACAGCAACCCGACACATAAAGCGTCAGCTTCCGGTAAAGGATGGAATTATCTGCTGGCAGGAAGCAGGGCTGAGTCTGGCAGTTCTCTATGAGCGCCACGGAAAAAATGGAAATATAGGTTACGGACTTGTGGAAGGAGCATTTGCAAAGAAGGGAGCTGCAGCTACAACCTGGTGTCATGACAGTCATAATCTGCTGGTTTTAGGAACTTCTCCTGAGGATATGGTTTTGGCTCAGAAACGTATTTTAGAGCTTGAGGGAGGATACTGTATTTTTTCAGACGGCTGTTGTCTGGGGCAGGTACAGCTGAATGTGGCAGGAATTATAAATGAAGGTTCTCTTGAAAAACTTTTCTGTGAACTGGGACAGATAAGAAAGAGCATGGCTTCTCTGGGATATAAAAATAATAATGAAATCATGTCCATGTCTACTCTGGCGCTTCCTGTTTCCCCGGCATTAAAGCTTACAGACAGAGGATTGCTGGATGTAAAAACCCAGAAACAAGTAGAGCTTATCGAGGTATAAAGATGAAAACCATAATCACTAACTCTATTATCATTACAATGAATTCTGATATGGAGGTGTTTCCTGACGGCTATGTGAAAATAGAAGGTACGAAGATTCTGGAGACAGGGCCTTCCTGTGATCTGAAGGAGACAACAGAAGAATTAAGAGCTGCTGGCTGGCAGATAAAAGACGGAAAAAGAGGAATTCTTATGCCTGGTATGGTTAATACACACTGCCATCTGGGAATGATTCCATTTCGGGGACTGGGCGATGACTGTAAAGACCGGCTTCGTGTGTTTCTGCTTCCAATGGAGCAGAAGGCTATGAGCCGGAGAATGGCAGCACTTTCCAGCCGCTATGCAATTTGCGAGCTGCTGCTGTCCGGAGTTACTTCCGTAATGGATATGTATTATTTTGAGGCTGCTGTAGCTCAGGTTATGGATCAGACAGGAATCAGGGGAATTGCCGGACAGACATTAATGGATGAAGGCGGATGTGACGCTTCTGATGCAGATCAGTCTCTGAGTATGGCAAAAGAACTGATAGAAACATACAGAATGCATCCACGTATCAGTGGATGTGCTGCACCTCATGCTACTAATACCTGCAGTCCGCAGATTCTGAAAAAAGCCTGGGAACTTGATACTGCCAATCAGGTACCATTTACTCTTCATGCAGCAGAAATGGATTACGAGATGACCTGGCTGGCACAAACACGGGGCTGTACGCCGGTTGGATACCTGGATCAGCTGGGGGTCCTTTCAGATCAAACGGCTGCAGCTCACTGCATCCATCTGACGGATCGTGACATAGAAATTTTAAGGCAGAGAGGAAGCGGAGTGTGTCACTGTATCGGCTCCAATGCCAAGGCGGCGAAGGGAGTAGCACCGGTGCTTAAGCTGTTAAAGGAAGGTGTTTCGGTAGGCCTTGGAACAGATGGACCGGCCAGCGGCAATACTCTGGATCTCTTTACGCAGATGCGTTTGTGCGCCGGATTTCAGAAAAACGATAGCCATGACAGAAGTGCCATGCCTGCAAAAGATATTGTTTCCATGGCGACCCGTCAGGGAGCCAGGGTTCTGGGACTGGAAGAAAAAACAGGTTCTATTGAACCTGGCAAAGAAGCAGACCTGGTACTGGTGGAAACAGATTCTCCCAATATGTTTCCTGTTTACGATCCCTATTCTGCCCTGGTTTACAGTGCCAATGCATCCAATGTGAGAGATGTATATGTGGCAGGTACCTGCCTGGTTCAGGATAAAAAATTGGTTTATGAGGATTTTGAGTCGATCAGAAGAGAACTTTCAGACTGTATGGGAAGAAGTGCCTTTGGCGAGATGCAGGAGCTGCATCGGCTGTAAAAAAATTGACAGAAAAAATGATTTCCATTAAACTGTAAATACTCATTAAAAACACAACAGGAGAATGAACGAATGAATCTGAAAACAGTATCGGAAATCAAGGGTACAAATCAGAATAAAACAGGAGAACGGGAACTGCTGGCAGTCAGTTTTGGAACCAGCTACAAAAACACAAGAGAAAGAACCATTGAAGCCATAGAAAGAGATATGGAGAGCGCTATGCCGGAATATATCCTGCATCGGGCTTTTACAAGTCAGATTATTATTAACCGGGTAAAACAAAAAGAAAATCTGGTTATTGATAATGTAAGAGATGCTTTAAAGCATGCGGTAGAGAATGGTGTAAAAACACTGATCATTCAGCCTACACATATGATGAAGGGATTTGAATACCAGGATCTGGCTGAAGAAGCATCGGAGTACAGGGCATTATTTGAATACATGGCTGTGGGAGAGCCGCTTTTGACATCAGAGGAAGATTTTGAAACAGTGATCCGCGCTATTACCGAAGATACAAAGGAATATGATGATGGTGAGACAGCTGTTTGCTTTATGGGACACGGTACAGAGGCAGAAGCTAATCAGGTATATAAAAAGCTTCAGAGTATTCTCCTGCAAAAGGGGTTTACGAATTATTATATAGGGACTGTAGAAGCGGAGCCGTCTATTGAAGATGTACTCAGGGAAGTGAAAAAAGGATCCTATAAGAAGGTTGTACTTCAGCCGCTTATGATCGTGGCAGGAGACCATGCAAACAATGATATGGCAGGAGACGAAGAAGGATCCTGGAAAAGGGAATTTGAAAGGGCCGGATATGAAGTCAGCTGTGTTTTAAAAGGACTGGGAGAGATTGAACTGATACGGCATCTGTTTGTCAGTCATGCAAAAGCAGCCGGAGAGCTGTTTTTGCCGGAAACAGGAAAAGAGTAACAAAAATTGATGTATTTCATACATAAACCTGATAGTAAATTTTACATTTCCTTTCTATACTTATATTTATCAGGGAATAGCAGGCCTGAAAACTAAAAGAAGAAGGGAAATGTTATGAAAAAGAAGAGAGTTATGGCCGGAATTCTGGTCGGAGCGTTGGCTGTAGGCGGTCATCAGGTGTGGGCTGCGACTGTCCATTACAATGACTCATCCGTAACCGGAGGGAGTGCAGAATGGCAGGCGTGGACCAGACAGTGGGAGCAGCTGGCAAATGACTATACTCAGGTATCCCTTACTCCGGGAGCGGCAGCGTCTCAGCTGAATTTTGCATGGTATAGCGAGGGCGAAAATGCAACTCCGGTGGTATATTTTGGAATGGACGCAGATGACTTAAAGGCCTGGGAAGGTCAGGCATCTGGTGTGGATACAAACCTTACAGGTGGAAAAGTTTATTCTTACAATTATGTGACTGTAGACGGACTGAAAGAGAACAGTACATATTACTATTCTGTTGAAAAAAACGGCGTCAGGACTCCGGCAGAGGTTTATAAAACGGGCAGCTTCAGCAATGTAAATATTCTTTACGTCGGCGATCCGCAGGTGGGCGCTTCAAAGGGACAGCCCCAGGGAGAGGGTAAGCTGTCAGCGGATCCAGGCGCAGCGAACACTGCGGCCCGTAATGATGGATTTGGCTGGGATCGTACGCTGGATATTGCCCTGGCAGAAAACCCTGATCTTAATTTTGTGATTTCTGCTGGTGATCAGGTGAATAAAACCGGAAAGCCTAAGGAAGAAGAGTATGCTGCATACCTATCCGCAAGCGCGTTAAAGAGCCTTCCGGTAGCCACTACCATCGGAAACCATGACTCTTTAAATAAAGACTACAGCTATCATTTTAATAATCCCAATCCTACCAATTTAGGCATGACTGAGGCCGGCGGGGATTATTACTATACATATGGCCCGGGTTTGTTTATTGTTTTAAATACGAATAATTACAATGTGGCAGAACATGAGCAGGCCATTAAACAGGCGGTAGAGAATTTCCCTGATACAAAGTGGCGTATTGTTACGATCCATCAGGATATTTACGGATCCGGTCTGGATCATTCCGATACAGACGGTATGATCCTCCGTACTCAGCTGACGCCTGTATTTGACAAATATGATGTAGATGTGGTTTTGCAGGGACATGACCATACATACAGCCGTTCTAAGCTGCTTTATGGGGATGGAAAAACGCATGGCGCGTATGAATTCCGTCTGGATGAAACAGGCAGTGACTATGACTGGGATCACGCCTATAATGTAAATACAGATGAGTCTATTGCGCTGTATCCGGAGGATGAGCCGTCGGCAGCCTTAAAGGAAGCCTTTGCCCAGGATAACCATTGTTATACGATCGAAGGTTCCGGTCAGTCCGTTGTAACAAATCCTAAGGGAACGCTGTATATGACGGCTAACTCTGCATCCGGATCCAAATATTATGAGCTTACAAATACCCAGCAGGATTATATTGAGGTAAGAAGCCAGAACTGGCTCCCCAGCTATTCTGTGATCAATCTTACTTATGATGATTTCAAGATTACCAGTTATCAGATTACGGATAATGGAAAGGTAGAGACAATAGACAATACCTTTACCATTCACAAGACAGGCAGCAGATAACAGGAAAATGAAAGATATAGAAAACTTAGCTGTAAAAAAATTACTGATCCTGGCGGCCGTTGTGCTTCTTAGCGCTCTGGCCGTCGTAAATCTGAACCATATTTCAAAAACCAGACTGGTCAATCGGACAGGGCAGAGCTTTGAAACGGGAGTGGTCGTACGTATTCTGGAGGACAACATTCAGGAAGACGGCATGAGAGTGGGACAGCAGACGGTGGTTGTGCGGATGACAAGCGGCGAAAAAAAAGGGCAGGAGCTTATCACAACCAGCAGCGCCGGATATTTATTTGGAGCGGCGTGTACAGTAGGGATGCGTGTGGTGGTCATTCAAAGCATGGCAGGCGATTCTGTGATCACAAGCGTATATTCCAGGGACAGGACAGCCGTAATGATTGGTTTTGCAGTCCTGTATCTGGCGATTTTATGTATTGTAGGCGGTAAAAAGGGGCTGCGCGGAGCCTTAGGGCTGGTTTTTACGTTTGGTGCAATTGTGTATGTTTATCTTCCGGCTGTTTATCTGGGAAATTCACCGTTTTGGACGGCTGTTTTTATCTGCGCAGTGACCACGCTGGTTACGATGTATCTGATCGGCGGAGCGGGAGAAAAGACACTGTGCGCTACTGTTGGGACGTTATCGGGAGTAATTATTGCAGGCTTCACAGCTACTGTTTTTTCACAGCTTTCCGGAATTACCGGATGGAATGTATCAGACATAGAAAGCCTGCTTACTTTATACGAAACAAATGGGATTAAAATAGGAGGGCTGCTTTTTTCCGGCCTTCTGATCAGTTCTCTTGGAGCCGTTATGGATGTGGCAATGTCTATTTCCAGCGCGATGAAAGAACTCTGCGACCAGAATCCGTCAATTACCAGAATGGAGCTGATGAAGTCGGGAATGCGGGTAGGACGGGATATGATGGGAACAGATTCCAATACCCTGATTCTGGCATTTGCAGGAAGCAGTGTATCGATGCTTCTTATGGATTATGCCTATGATCTGCCATTTCTTCAGATCATCAACTCAAATAACATAGGAATTGCAGTCATGCAGGGGCTTTCCGGCAGTTTTGGCATTGTTCTCAGTGTTCCAGTTACTGTGATATTTGCTGCGTTTGTGTATTGTAGAAAAAAATAAAGAGTGCTTTATGGCAGCGGAAGGAATGTTATCCGCTGCCTTTTTGTAATAAAAAAGTAAGGGAGTAAAATATAAAAGCATGCTATAATGGAGATGTACCAAACAAATATGATGTATTGCAGGAGGAAATGCATATGAATATGATTGGAGGACTGTTTGGAATCCTTATGGCACTGACCATCTGGGCCGGTATGATCGCGCTGTTTTTTTATATTGCATACCGTGTGATACGGACCGCAGTTAAGCATGGAATTATGGATGCCTATGATGAAATCCATAAATAAAACTGTCGGAAACGGTACAGCTGTTCTTCTGGTATTTCTGGCAGCATGGATATTTTTTTGCCGGATTCCCTCTTTGGGACTGCCGGATGAAAAGGAGGCAGAACTTTTCTCCGGCCCGGATACCAGACGGGAGAAACAGACTGTATGTATAAGACAGGGAGAGCAGCTTGCTGAGCTTTCGGAGCTTCCCGTATATGGACAAACGTATGACGGAGACGGGATGCAGAGCTTGATAAGCTTCCGGCAGGAGTCTGGTATGTGGCGGCAGAAACGGACCCGAAGGGCCGTTATATAGAAGAGCTGGAGCAGTGGGAGCATTTCGGAAGCCAGTTTGTATTCTGTATGATAAAGGAGGAAGCGGCATGAAACTTATATTTAAGCAGAGACTGTTTTCATGGTTTGACAGCTATGATATCTATTACGAAGACGGAACCACTGCCTATACTGTAAAAGGACAGCTTTCCTGGGGACACTGCCTGAAAATATACGATGGTCAGGGACGTGAGGCCGGTATGGTGAAGGAACGTATTTTTACCATGCTGCCCAGATTTGAGCTGTATCTGGGACAGGAATATGCAGGCTGCATCAGTAAGGAATTGACCTTTTTTAAGCCGCGCTACAATATTGACTGCAATGGCTGGCATGTGGAAGGGGATTTTCTGGAATGGGATTATAAGATCTTAGACCGGAACGGAAGGCTGGCAGCGGCGGTTTCAAAGGAACTATTCCGCATGACAGATACATATGTAATCGACGTGGAAGATTCGTGGGACGCCCTCTGCGCCCTGATGGTGGTGCTTGCCATTGATGCGGAAAAATGTTCCCGGAATTAGGAGAGTATATGAAGGTTTTAGTCAGCGCCTGTCTTCTGGGCGAAAACTGTAAGTATAATGGAAAGAATAACAGAAACGAGGCGGTTCTTCGTTTTGTAGAGGATAAGGAGGTTATTTCCATCTGTCCGGAGCTTTTAACCGGACTGGGTGCGCCTCGTACGCCTGTAGAGCTGTCCGGAGGCCGGGTGGTAGACAGGGAAGGAAAGGACAGAGATGCCCTGTACCGAAAGGGCGTGGAAATGGCTCTGGAACAGATAAAGGATATGGATATTGACCTTGCCATTCTTCAGTCGCGTAGTCCTACCTGCGGAGTACGCCAGATTTATGACGGTACCTTTACAGGGAGAAAGATTGATGGGATGGGAATTTTTGCCCGTGAGCTGAAAGAGCGTGGAATCCCTCTTATGGATGCAGAGGAGTGTGAAGGATGAGCCTGTACGCCATAGGTGATCTCCATTTGTCCTTTACGGCCAACAAGCCTATGGATATATTTGGAAAAGAATGGAAGGATCATGTAAAAAAGATCGAAAAGAACTGGAATAAGATGATTTCTTCCGGGGATACAGTGGTTCTCGCAGGGGATCACTCCTGGGGGAGAAATTTAAAGGAAGCAGAGGCTGATCTGGAATTTATTGCGTCCCTTCCCGGACGCAAGATTCTTCTGAGGGGGAATCACGATATGTTCTGGGATGCAGGAAGGACAAAAAGGCTGAATGAAAAATATAATGGCCGTCTTTTCTTTCTCCAGAACAATTTTTATTCTTATGGAAATACGGCATTGGTAGGAACCAAAGGATATTGCTATGAGGGAAAGGACAGCCCGGAGCATTTTGAAAAGCTGGTAAAGCGGGAGCTGGAGCGCCTGCGGCTGTCCTATGAGCTGGCTGTGGCAGCAGGCTATACCTCTTTTATTCAGTTTCTTCACTATCCGCCTACCAGTATTGGAGAAGAGGAAAGCGGTTTTACCCGGATGGCGCTGGAATATGGGGCAGATCAGGTGATTTACGCTCATTGCCATGGGAAAGACCGCTTTCAGGACAGTTTTCTGGGAAATGTAGACGGGGTGAATTACCGTCTGGTGTCCTCTGATTATCTGAAATTTAAACCGGAACGGATTCTTACTTAATCAGGTGCCTCTTCTGTCTGTTTCAGGCTCTGCATATACTGATGCATGGATTCGGCCACAATTTTACTGTGGGCTACGGCTTCCACCACTGTCCGCGCACCGTTTACCACATCTCCGGAGGCAAAGATGCCGGGACGGGTGGTATGACCGGTTTCATCTGCCACCAAAAGACCTTTGGAATCAGCAGCCAGTCCCTCAGTGGTGTTGACAATCCGGTTCTGTGGACCCTGACTGATGGAAATAATCACGCTGTCAGCGGGGTAAAGGGTTTCGCTTCCGGGAATTTCGGTGAGACGGCCTTCTTCATCCTCGGCCATATCCTTAAAGATTACTCCTTCATCTGTGATTTCCACAGGAGCCTTGTTGTATTCAAACTGAACTCCCTCCAGCTGGGCATAGCTGAATTCATGGTGGCTGGCTGCCACCTTTTTTGTGATGGAAAAGCAGGTCAGATAGCGTACGCCTTTTCGGATGGCGGTTCTTGCCACATCCATAGCGGCATTCCCCGCTCCGATCACAATAACCCGTTCGCCCAGGCAGTAACTGTCAGGATTATTCAGATAATTGATTCCAAAGTGCACATGTCCCAGCGTTTCGCCTTTGATATGAAGGGCATTGGGCTTCCATACGCCGGTTCCTACGAAAATAGCTTTATAGCCGTCGCGGAAGAGGTCGTCAATACCGATTGCCCCTCCGATATGGGTGTTTGGCCGGAATTTGATGCCTTTCAGATCTAGATGGCGGTATTTGAAATCGTCCAGAACAGACTTTGGAAGACGGAATTCAGGAATGCCGTAGCGCAGTACGCCTCCGATCTGGTCCTTACCCTCAAAGATAGTCACATCATAGCCGTACCGTGCCAAAATCACTGCGATGGTCAGGCCGGCAGGGCCGGAGCCGACGATCGCTGCACGGATGCCGTTTGATGGAGCCGGCCCCTTTGTCATTTTGTTGGCATAGGTGGTGGAAATATAGCTTTCAATGGTTGAAAAATGGACCGGAGCGCCCTTGCGTCCCAAAACACAGTGGCCCTCGCACTGATTTTCATGGTTGCAGACCAGACTGCACACAGTGGTCAGCGGATTATTTTCAAAGAGCATCCGCCCGGCCTCATCTAATTTCCCTTCCTTTAAGAGGCGGATCACCTGGGGAATCGGAGTGCTGATGGGGCAGCCCTTTTGACACTGGGGAACTTTGCAGCCAAGGCAGCGGCTGGCTTCATCCATAACATGTAATGCCATATTGATTTCCTTTCTACTTGTTTTTTTCTATCTTATCATAAAAGAAAATCTGTTGCCAGTGCATAATGGCATGTATCTGATTCTGATACGAATGATAAAAAATGCACAATCTTAAAAGCATGACACAAACGTTTGGGTAAAAGTTTCACAAAGTATCCACGGTCTGTGTTACTATGAAGACAGAAATAAAAATATAAGAACGGGAGAGGTATCATTATGAGCAGACAGTTATTTTACAATGGACATGTATACAGGGATCATCGGTTTGAAACGCTCTGTGTTCTTTCTGAAAATGGTGTGATCACCGAGATCGGAGAATGGATTTCTGCTCCTGAGGCAGAGCGCATTGATTTAAAGGGACGCCGTCTGGTGCCGGGATTTTTAGATATCCATACCCATGGTGCCGCTGGGGTGGATGTAAACAGCGCAGACCCTGATGGATATGAGAAGATCAGCCGCTTTATGGCATCTCAGGGTACAACTGGCTGGCTGGGTTCTGTGCTCACAGATACGAAGGAGCAGACACTGGCCTGTATTGAAGCATATAAACAGTGGAAGGGCATGGAACACAAAGGCGCCGCCATGATGGGGATCCATCTGGAGGGTCCATTTTTAAGCCCAGAGTATAAGGGCGCTATGCCGGAGCATCTGCTGCAGAGTAAAAATATTCCTTTGATCGAGGAATACCAGAAGGCTGCCCAGGGGGAAATACGTTACATTACGGTTTCGCCTGAGGTAGACGGCATGGTAGAGGATATCCCCAAATTAAAGGCTCTTGGCATCCAGGTAGCCATCGGCCATTCTGGGGCAGATTATGATACGGCCAGAGCGGCCGTTGCAAATGGAGCAATGGCGTCGACCCATACAGGAAATGCAATGAAGCTGCTCCACCAGCATTTTCCTGCCATCTGGGGAGCGGTGCTGGAGGATGACCGTGTTTACTGCGAGGTGATCTGCGACGGCCGCCATCTGCATCCGGGAACGGTGCGCTTGATCTTAAAGACAAAGGGGCTTGAGCGGGTAGTAGCTGTGACTGATTCGATCATGGCTGCGGGTCTGCCGGATGGAGAGTATCGCCTGGGCGTTAATGAGGTTGTGGTCATTGACGGGGATGCAAAACTGAAAGAAAATGGTACACGGGCAGGAAGTACCTTGACTTCGGGAAAAGCACTGAAAAATCTGATTGCCTTTACAGGGCGGCCGGCAGAGGAGCTTATTCCGCTTCTCACAGAAAATCCGGCAAAGCTTCTGGGCATGGATGGCCAGAGGGGATTTATCCGCCAGGGACTTTTCGCAGACTTTGTGGTGTTGGATGAGAATGATGGGGTAGAAGAAACTTATGTACAGGGACGGCGTGTTTTTTAAAATTTCCTGACATTTATTATAATTTCGTCAGAAATGTGTAAGTTGGCAATCCGAAACGCCTGTGCTATACTGTAAATGTGCTCAGACAGAAGGTGCACAGCAGAGATAGGTGAGAGGATGATTCGGATGAATACAGGACGAAAATGGTTTATAAAAGCAGCAGCTCTTGCCTGCGCGGCGATGCTTATGACTCCCCTTACAGCCTTTGCAGGCTGGCAGAAAGAGGGAGATACCTATGCGTATTATGAAGAGGATGGCACCCGGGTGGTCAATGACTTCCGTAGATCAGGCAATCAGTGGTTTTACCTGGATGAAAACGGCCATATTTTAAAGAACTGTCAAAGGGAAATCAACGGAAAGCTTTATACATTCAATGAAAGAGGCGCTATGGACTCAAGTCCTTCCCGCAGATCAGGGGAAGGGAGTAAAAGCAGTGTATCAGGCTCTTCTTTTACAGCTATCAGCAGCCGGCAGCAGTATTTAAACAAAACAGCAAATCCCTATATGAACAATCAGACAGTTCAGTGGTTTAATGCTGCCTGTGCGATTCTTACCCGGCACAATGCCGGCAATATCCGTGCCTTTGGCGGTGGCTTAAAGCTTGCGGGAAAGGAAGAGAACGGAGAGGAGATGGATAGGGCGGCAAAAGATCAGAATCGTCAGATGTTAAAGACCAGCTGGGGGATCACAGACCGTTCTTCGGCAGACCGTGTTTTACAGGAGCTTTTATCGTCGGCATCAGCAGAAAATTCTGCCTATGATTACAGCAGGGCCATGTCCAATCTGGGTTTTTATTATCTGGCGGATTATTATACAGAGACAGAAGCTTTGGATCGGGCGTTAGAGGTGGCAAAGGAAATACAGAAGAGCTTTTCTTCCTGGGAGGAATTTGTAGAGGATTATCTGAAGGGCTATGAAGAGCGTTCCGGCGACAGCTCAAAAGAGAGAAGAGAAATTTATGAAAATCTGAAAGCAAGTCAGTGGAATCCTTATGAGGTGGACTGGAATTTAAAGCTTAAAAAGAGCTGGTAAGAGGCTTTATACAGGATAGGAAAGAGGATCACCCCTCAGGGCGGAATGGAAAGACCAGTGTGAGGGGTGATTTTTAAGCATATGATGTTATACAGTTCTGGATTTTGCGATATATACCGGGAAGGTGTCTGAACCCTTTAATTCCTTATCGGCTGTAACCGTCACGTTCTTATCGGTGATCACATATTCAAGATCAGCGCCTTCTTCGATCACAGTATCCTGCATAAGAACGCAGTTTTTTACCCTTGCGCCCTTTGCGATTTTTACACCGCGGAACAGGATAGAGTTTTCTGCTTCTCCCTCGATTACACAACCGTCCGCTGCCATGATATTATTTGCACGGGAGCCGTTGATGTAGCGGGTGGGGTTGTCATCACGGATCTTTGTATATACGGGACTGGGGGAAAACAGAGCATCCAGATTTTCATCATCCAGCAGCTTCATGTTTTCGTCAAAGTAGCTATTCATATCACAGATCCGGGCGGTATAGCCGTCAAAACGGAAGGATCGGATATCCAGTTTGTCAATCTGCGGCGCTAAAATGTCGCGTTCAAAATATACATAGCCGCGGATAAAGGCTGTATTGATGAGATCGATCAAGAGTTCTCTTGACATAACGCAGATATTTAAGTAGAAATTCTGATTTCCGGTCTCCTTGGCGTTGATATAGATTTTGGAAACCTTGTCGCCAGCCAGGCTTAATGTATAGTACAGTGCAGAACTGTTCACAGGTGCCCCCAAGAGACCTGCGGGAAGAGGTTCTTCCTTGTAAGCCATGGTTACGTCGGCTTTGCTGGCTTCATGAGCTTCTATGAGAGCGTTGAAATCAAAGTTTAACGCAATATTGGCATCAGCCAGAACTGCGTATTTTTCCTTCTGATCCTTCAGATAATCAATGATGCTTGCAAGGGCCTCAACACGGCCGTTGTAAACCTTTACGGTTTTCTCCGCATAGGGAGGAACGATATTGAGTCCGCCTTTTTTACGCACCAGATCCCACTCACGGCCGGAACCCAGATGATCCATCAGAGAGTGGTAATTATTTCGGACGATCATGGAAATGTTGTCAATGCCGCAGTTTGCCATGCTGGACAGGATAAAATCAACCATACGGTAACGGCCGGCAAAGGGAATGGAGGCCATCAGACGCTCGCCTACCAGTTCGGGAACCAGAGGATCATAGCTGTTTGGGAAAATGATGCCCAGAGCATCAGAGTTGGAGTTTACCATTGTTCTTCACCGCCTTCTATATTTTTTGTCACCATAGCATTTGGACCGATTTTTGCCTCTGCTCCGATAGTGATTCCGGAGCCGATGGTAGCTACACCATTTCCAGAAGCGTCAGGCATAGAGCCTACAACTGCATGTTCGCCGATTTCTACATTTTCAGCTACAATACAGTGGCGCACCACAGCACCGGAACGGATGACAGTTCCGCCCATTATAACAGCATCCTCTACAACGGCGTCTTTTTCTACCCGCACGCCTGCGAAGAGTACGGAGTGGCGTACGGTGCCTGCAATACGGCAGCCGTCGGTGATCATGGAGTTTTCTACAACGCCTCCGTCTGAAATCTTGTGTCCGGTCATACCGCTGTTACGGCTATAAATCTTCCAGTTTTCGTCAAACAGGTTGATGCCGCTGTGCTCCGGATCCAGAACCTCCATATTGGCCTCCCAGAGAGAAGGAATCGTTCCTACATCCTTCCAGTAGCCGTCAAAGTGGTAGGCGTACATCCTGCGTCCGTCCTTTAAGAGATTAGGGATGATATTGTTGCCGAAATCATTTTCAGAATCCGGATCTTCCTCATCTTCAATGAGATATTTTCTTAAAATATCCCAGTTAAAGATATAGATACCCATAGATGCCAGATTGGATTTAGGATTTTTGGGTTTTTCCTGGAATTCGGTGATGCGGTCGTTTTCATCCGCTACCATCAGGCCAAAGCGGGAAGCATCCTCCCAGGGGACTTCCATGACAGCCACGCTGAATTCCGCATTCTTTTCCTTATGGAAGCGGAGAAAATCGCTGTAATCCTGCTTACAGATCTGATCGCCAGAAAGGATGATCACATACTGGGGATCATAGCGTTCAATAAAGGATATATTCTGATAAATTGCATTGGCTGTACCCTTGTACCAGTCCGAGCCGGAGGCTTTCTGATAGGGCGGAAGCACATGAACTCCGCCGTGAAGGCGGTCCAGATCCCAGGGCTGTCCATTTCCGATATATTCATTCAGTACCAGAGGCTGATACTGGGTCAGGATACCTACTGTGTCAATTCCTGAATTTACGCAGTTTGACAGCGGAAAGTCGATAATACGGTATTTTCCGCCAAAAGGAACTGCAGGTTTTGCCAGCTTTTGAGTCAGGGCATAAAGCCGTGAACCCTGGCCGCCGGCAAGCAGCATTGCGATCATTTCTTTTGCCATTTCAAATTCTCCCCTTGTATAGTAGTGACGCCTCGGTCCACAGAACACATAAGCCACTCTGCTTACCGGGCAGCATTCCCAACGAAAAACATTTCAGGAATGTTCTGTTAGAATTGTAGCACAAATCGGTAAAAACGGACAGTATTTTGTAAAAAAAGAACATGAATACAATATTCAAAAGACAAAGTGCAAAATCATGCATAATAGAAGATGCTTTAAACAGGCATCCGGTGAAGCAGTTCCTGGAAAGGGATAATGGGTTCTGCATGGCCGGAATGGGGGCCAAGCTGTTTTTCCATCCAGATCATACTGTACCAGCGGTCGAATTTATAGCCGCAGTTTTTAAACATTCCTGCCAGTTCATAGCCCAGATGGCGGTGGAAATCAGCGCTGTTTCTGGTAAGATATTCATCTTCCTTATCCGGCCATGCGATGCAGGCGTAAAGATTGAGGATATTCTGGGCAGTAAGTGCGTGCTCCAGAGCTTCATAGAGTTTTTTTCCAATCCCTGTGCCGCGGGCATCAGTCCGTATATAAATGGAAACCTCAGCGCACCAGTCATAGGCTGCCCGTTCATGAAAAGGGCCTGCATAAGCATAGCCTAAAAGCTGTCCGTCTTTTTCTGCTGCCAGATAGGGGTAGCGCTTTAAGGTGTGGCGGATCCGGCGGGTAAATTCCTCCGCAGTGGGAACCTCATATTCAAAGGTAATGGCAGTATGCTCCACATAGGGACGGTAAATATCAAGGAGAGCCTGGCTGTCAGCGGTGGAAACGGGGCGGATGGTGATGGGTGGTGTGAGTGACATAATGTGTACCTCCGGATAAAACATATGATTTTTTAGTATAGGACGAAAAAAAGATTGTATCAAGTGAAATTTAGCCGAAGAAATAAACTTGCAAAAACAGTTGACAGCCAGCGTGAAACCAGCTATGATACTACAAAAAGAGTACGGCAATAGAGGTGCGGATACTATCAGTACCTGTTTGGAGGCAGCGAAGCCAGGGAAGAGCAGGGAAAGGAGGAGCCGCCGAAATGTACTGCTTTCGCAGGCAGTATGTTGGGGTGCAGTCGAACAGGCTGCACACTCTCACCAAACGGTGGAGGCGCTATTGTTTCATGGATGGATGATTTATGGAGCAGTGGGATGCAAAAACCGCTGCTCCTTTTTTGCGGGCAGAGCCCAGGTGGAATAGATTGCTGTACATAAACAAAAGAAAAGGGGGATCATAAAAATGATCGAATTTCTCAACTGGTTAGACGGCGTCCTGTGGGGGCTTCCGTTAATCGTACTGATGATTTCTACCGGTATTTATTTCACAGTCCGTTCCGGATTCTTTCAGTTCAGGCGCTTTGGCTGGATTTTAAAGAATACCGGTGGCACGATTTTAAACAAAAAAAGCCAGAAGCAGGAGGATAATGCAAAGGGAATGTTAAGTTCCTTTGAAGCAATTTCCACAGCAATCGGCGGTACGGTAGGCTTTGGAAATATTGCCGGTGTGGCTACGGCAGTTGCGGCAGGAGGCCCTGGCGCTGTGCTGTGGATGTGGCTGTCTGCCTGTCTTGGAATGATCTTGAAGCAGGTAGAGGTAACGCTGGGCTGCTATTACCGCCATACCAATGAAAAGGGTGAATATTACGGCGGCCCTACCTATTATATGGAGCGGGGACTGGGAGAGGAGCGCCGCTGGGGAAAGCTGTGGCTGATACCGGCAGTTATTTTCGGCGCAGGTATTTTCTCTACATTCTTTGTAACCTCCTCTACGCTGACTGCTTCCCAGGTGGTAGCAGGAGCCTTTAAAATGGATACGGTGAATATCGGAGGCTTTCAGATTGAGGGCGTTATTCTGGTGGGAGCGGCTCTTTGCGTTCTGACCTATATTGTAACGGACGGAGGCACCAAAAAGATTGCGTCTTTGTTCAGCAAGCTGGTCCCCTTAATGAGCGTTTTCTACATTTTAATGGGAATTGGCATGATTCTGGCAAATCTTTCCAGAGTGCCCTCTGTGTTTGCTGCCATTGTAACAAATGCGTTCACTGGTACGGCAGCCATCGGCGGCTTTGCCGGCTGTGCAGTCAGTGAGATGATCCGGGTAGGTATGGCACGTTCCGTATACTCCAATGAGGCCGGCTGGGGTACTTCTCCCATGATCCATTCCTCTGCCAGAACACCCCATCCTGTTGCACAGGGACTTTGGGGTTCCTTTGAAGTATTTTTTGATACCTTTGTAGTCTGCTCCATCACATCTGTTTCTGTGCTTTTAAGCGGAAACTGGACCAACGGCACAGACGGCGGCACTCTGGCATTAAGCGCCTTTTCCCAGAGTTTTGGTACTGCAGGAAGCCTGCTTTTAGCTTTGATCATGGTTATTTTTACTGTCACCACCTCCGGCGGCTGGTTTACCTACTATCTGTCAATCCTGGAGCATCTTTGCAAAAAGGAAGGCCCCATGAAAAAAGTGATGCTGAAGCTGTTTTACGCAGTCCGTGCGCTTCCGGGCCTTATCTGGACGATTTATCTGGTAAAGACAAATAATCAGGGCTTTATCTGGACCGTGGTAGACATTACTTCTGCCATTCCTACCTTTGTGAATGTGGCTGTGATCCTGCTGCTGTCAAAGGACTATTTCCGTCTGTTAAAGGATTATAAGGCACGGTATCTTGGAGAGGGAACAGCAGAGCCGGATGCCTGCCTGTTCTATGAAGAAAAGCACTGACGAAAGGAGAATGTGCCATGAAACATATTTATTTTAATGGAAAGGTTTATACAGGCAGTCTTCCGCTGGCTGAGGCCTTTGCGGTAGAAAATGGTAAATTTATCTTTGCCGGTTCCAGCAAATCCGTTCTAAAACTGGCCGGGGAGGGAGATGTGTGTACCGATCTTAAGGGCCGTTTTGTATGCAGCGGTTTTAATGACAGCCATATGCATCTTTTAGGATACGGAAACAGCCTGTGTTCTGCCCGGCTGGCTGCCCGTACAGAGAGCCTGGCGGATATGCTTCAGTGCCTGAAGGAGTTTTACAGGGAGAATCCCTGCGCAGAGGGTGAATGGCTGATGGGCCGGGGATGGAATCAGGATTATTTTACAGATGCAGACCGGATGCCGGACCGTCATGATCTGGATCAGGTATCAGAGGACGTGCCCGTCTGTGCGGTCCGGGCCTGCGGTCACTGTCTGGTCGTAAATACAAAGGCATTACAGCTGCTTGGCATCACAAAGGATACGCCCCAGCCGGAGGGCGGATGTATCGGTATGGATGAGGAGGGGCCGGACGGCCGTTTCTTTGACAATGCCATGGATCTGGTGTACCATGCAATTCCCGTTCCGGATAAGGAAGGGATCAAAAACAGGATCCGTCTGGCCTGCAGGGCTTTAAATTCCTACGGTGTTACCAGCAGCCAGACGGATGACTACTGCATGTACCGGGATGTGCCGTGGCAGACTGTGAATGAGGCCTACAGGGAGCTGGAGGCAGAGGGAGAGCTTACGGTTCGTGTCTATGAACAGTGTAACTTCACAGAGCTTTCAGAGCTTAAGGCTTTTGTAGAGGCGGGAAATGTCACGGGCAGCGGTACAGAGCTTTTTAAGGTCGGGCCTCTTAAGATGCTGGGAGACGGAGCATTGGGAGCCAGAACTGCGTATCTGAGCCGCCCTTATGCGGATGATCCGTCCACCTGCGGGATCCCTGTATTTTCCCAGGAGGTTTTTGACGAAATGATCGGCTATGCAAATGCGCACGGAATGCAGGCAGCCGTCCATGCCATCGGAGATGCCTGTCTGGACCGTGTTTTAGATGCCTATGAAAAGGCATTAAAGGAGCATCCGAGAGAGGATCACCGCCATGGGATTGTTCACTGCCAGATTACCCGTCCGGATCAGCTTGAGCGGATTGCCCGCTTAAAGCTTCATGTGTATGCCCAGAGTATTTTTCTGGATTATGATAATCATATTGTAAAAGACAGAGTGGGAGAGGAACTGGCATCGACCAGCTACAGCTGGAAAACCCTTATGAAACAGGGTGTTTCTGTCAGCAACGGTACGGACTGTCCGGTGGAGCTGCCCGACGCTCTGGCTTCTATGGAGTGTGCCGTGACCCGCACTACCATAAAGGATCATGTAGGACCCTATCTTCCAGATGAAGCTTTTACAGTGCAGGAAGCTCTTGACAGCTATACGATCCGTGGGGCAGAAGGAAGCTTTGAGGAGAAGATAAAAGGAAAGATCTGTCCCGGTATGCTGGCAGACTTTGTGATCTTGGAGCAGTCGCCCTTTGAAACGGCTCCGGAACAGCTTCATACGATACCGGTTCATGCTGCGTATCTGGGAGGAAGAAAGGTATTTGGATAAATATGGAAATGACGAAAAAGGAACTGGCCTTAAAGCTGATCGAGCGTCTGAAGAAAGCCTATCCGGAGGCTTCCTGTACCCTGGATTATAATCAGGCGTGGAAGCTTTTGGTAGGCGTCCGTCTGGCGGCCCAGTGTACGGATGAGCGGGTCAACATTGTAACGGAGAAGCTGTACAAAAAGTTTCCGTATGTGGATGCCCTGGCGGCTGCTTCGCCGGAGGAGATTGAGGAGATCGTAAGGCCCTGCGGCCTGGGACGGAGCAAGGCCAGGGATATAAGCGCCTGTATGCGGATCTTAAAAGAGCAATATGGCGGACAGGTGCCTGAAACCTTTGATGATCTGTTGAAGCTTCCGGGTGTGGGACGTAAAAGCGCCAATCTGATCATGGGTGACGTATTTGGAAAGCCTGCCATTGTAACAGATACCCATTGCATCCGTCTGGTGAACCGTATGGGATTGGTAGAGGGCATAAAAGATCCTAAAAAGGTGGAAATGGCTCTCTGGAAGCTGATTCCTCCAAAGGAAGGCAGTGATTTCTGCCACCGTCTGGTATTCCACGGAAGAGCAGTCTGCAGTGCGAGGACAAAGCCGGACTGCGAACACTGCTGCGTATCAGACCTGTGCGCCAGGAATGGGGTCTGAAAGAAAAGAGGGAAAACTTCCTTTCTGCCTGCATATAGTTTTACAAAAAGCAAAGAGGCAGAAACATGCTGGAAGATGAATGGATTTATGTAGTAGAAGAAGGGGATACAGTGGATGAGATAGCCGCAAAAACCGGAAGGCCGGTTGGAGAACTGATCTGGGCCAACCAGCTGGAATATCCCTACCGCCTGGCAGTGGGCCAGTCTCTTTATGTGGGGGCAGAAGGCAGTATAGGGGCCGGAAGTCCCCTTCTTTATTCCTTTGGATATGCCTATCCTTTTATTGATCGGGATACATTGGATGAAACCCTGCCATTTCTTACAGATATTTACATTTTCTCTTATGGTTTTACGGCAGAGGGGGATCTGGTCTCTCCTCATATCGAGGATACGCCGGTCATCCAGTCCGCTCGGACTGCGGGCGTCCGTCCGGTGATGGTACTCACGCCTCTGGGCCCGGACGGGCGGTTTAATAACCGGCTGATCACAGAGCTTCTTTCGAATGACCGGGCCGTGCGCCGGCTGGTCTGGCAGCTGATGGCTGTGATAGAGCAAAAGGAGTATGAGGGACTGGATATTGATTTTGAATATGTGCCGGCCGGTGACAGGGAGCGGTTTGCGGAGTTTGTCCGCCTCTGTGCAGGGGTGTTTAGGGCATTGGGGATTTTTGTCAGTGCTGCCCTGGCGCCAAAGACCTCCGATGATCAGCCGGGGCTTCTCTATGAAGGCATTGATTACCGGGCCATCGGCGAAGCGGCAGACAGGGTGATGCTTATGGCCTATGAGTGGGGATATTCCCAGGGGCCGCCTATGGCAGTGGCGCCCATCCATATGGTCCGTCGGGTGGCGGATTATGCATTAAGCAGGATCCCGGCAGAAAAGATCAGCCTTGGCATTCCAAATTATGGATATGACTGGCCCCTTCCTTATGAGCGGGGACGCACACGGGCAGTTACATTAAATACCCGCCAGGCCATACAGCTGGCCATTGACCATGGCTCTGTGATCTATTTTGATGAGCTGACACAGTCTCCCTATTTTCATTACTGGCAGTACGGCATCCGCCATGAGGTATGGTTTGAGGATGTGCGAAGCTTAAAGGCCAAGTTTGAACTTATAAGGGAGAAAAAACTCACTGGCGCGGGTTTCTGGCAGCTGATGTATTTTTACCGCCCCGGCTGGCTGCTTCTTACGCGAATGTTTGCGCTTGCAAAGGAAAATTTCATATAGTATACTTTTTACAGTGGCCGGAACGGATATCTGCATCCGGCTAAAAGACCCTAAGAGAAAGGAAGACAAAATTATGAGCATCAGAATCGGAATCCTTGGATACGGAAACCTGGGAAGGGGAGTGGAGTGTGCAGTTAAGCACAATCCGGATATGGAACTGAAGGCAGTGTTTACCCGGAGAGACCCATCGTCCCTTTCTCTCCTGACAGAGGGAGTAAAGGTATATTCAGTTAATGACATTCTCACAATGAAAGATGAGATTGATGTAATGATCATCTGCGGAGGCAGCGCTACGGATCTTCCAAAGCAGACACCGGAAATGGCGAAGTATTTTAATGTGATCGACAGTTTTGATACCCACGCAAAGATTCCGGAGCATTTTGAGGCAGTAGACCGGAGCGCTTTTGAGAGCGGCCATGTGGCAGTGATCTCTGTGGGCTGGGATCCCGGTATGTTTTCCTTAAACCGTCTTTATGCGGATGCGGTCCTTCCCGGAGGAAAGGACTATACCTTCTGGGGCAGAGGCGTAAGCCAGGGACATTCTGATGCCATCCGCCGGATCCCTGGTGTAAGGGATGCGAGACAGTATACGATTCCGGTTGAGAGCGCATTGGAGGCAGTGCGCAGCGGAAGCCAGCCGGAGCTTACTACACGGCAGAAGCACACCAGAGAGTGCTTTGTAGTGGCAGAAGAGGGAGCCGATCAGGATGCAATCCGTGAAGCCATCGTTACTATGCCCAATTATTTTGCAGATTATGACACAACGGTGCATTTTATCAGCCAGGAAGAGCTTTTAAGAGATCATGCGGGAATCCCTCACGGCGGCTTTGTGATCCGCACAGGAACTACAGGCATGAAGGATGAGCATTCCCATGTGATCGAGTACAGCTTAAAGCTGGATTCTAATCCGGAGTTTACTGCTTCCGTCCTTGCCGCCTATGCAAGAGCTGCCTACCGTATGAATAAGGAGGGCGCAAAGGGCTGCAAGACCGTATTTGATATTGCTCCGGCCTACTTAAGCCCAAAGGACGGCGCATATCTGAGGAAGCATGTGCTGTAGGAGGAATGGAATGACTGATATCCGCAGGACTACCTGCCCCTATGACTGCCCGGCCTCCTGCGGCCTTTTAGCCACCATAGAGAACGGGCGCGTGGCAGGGGTGGCCGGGGATCCGGAGCATCCGGCCTCAAAAGGATTGATCTGTAAAAAAATGCAGCAGTATCAGCTGTCCGTCAACAGTCCGGATCGGATCCTTTTTCCTATGAGACGGACTGGGAATAAGGGGGAAGGGAAGTTTGAACCTATCACCTGGGAAGAGGCGGTAAGGGAGATCGCAGGACATTTTCGGCAGATCATAAGGGAAAATGGCCCGTTGGCGATCCTTCCCTCCTATTATTCCGGCACTATGGGCGTGATCCAGCGAAAGTGCGGGGATGCCTTTTTTAACCGTCTGGGAGCACGCCCACTTATTTTAAGACTCTGCGCCAATGCAAAAGGAATGGGATATGCCTCTGTCATGGGGCAGACCCCCTGCCTGGAGCCGGAGGAATTAAAAAGCAGTGATCTGATCCTGGTGTGGAGCAGCAATGTAAAGGCCACACGCCTCCATGTGATGCCCGTTTTAAAGGAAGCAAGGGCTGCCGGGAAAAAAGTGCTCCTTATTGAAGCCTGCGCCAGAGAAATGGACGCCTACTGTGACGAAACGATTCTGATCCGTCCCGGTACAGACGGAGCACTGGCTCTTGCCATGATGCATGTGCTGGAGGAAAAAGGGCTGGCAGATGAGGTGTTTTTAAGAGAACGGTGTGAGGGCTATGAGGCTTTTTGGCCGATTGTGAGAAAAAGCACTCCAAAGTGGGCCGAACAGATCACAGGCATACCTGAAAAAAACATCCGCAGGCTGGCTCTTTTCTTCGGACAGGCCAAAGCTCCGGCGATTCTTTTGGGAAGCGGCTTTTCCAGATATGGAAATGGAGGAATGACCTCCCGCCTGATCACGGTTTTATCTGCATTTACAGGCGCCTGGGGAAAGCCGGGCGGCGGTATCTGCGCAGCGGAGCATAATGGCGGTCCCTTCGTGGATGCGAAACGTGTTACAAGACCGGATTTCAGGAAGGTTTCAGGGCCTGGCGTGAACATCAACTGTCTCGGTTCGGCGCTTACGGCGGAAGGAGAGGATGCAGTGAAGGCCTTTTTCGTCTATGGAGGCAATCCTGTGGGCTCTGTGTGTGATCAGAAGGCGATTCTTAAGGGGCTGATGCGGGAGGATTTATTTACAGTGGTACATGAGCGGTTTCTCACCGATACGGCCCGCTATGCAGATATCCTTCTTCCGGCAGTCTTTTCCGTAGAGCAGACCGACTGTTTCAGGGCATATGGCTATCGGACCTTTAGCGTAGCAAAAAAACTGGTTGAGCCTCAGGGAGAGTGCAAAAGCAACTGGGAGCTCTTTGGACTTCTGGCAGAGGCCATGGGCTTTGAAGAGCCGTTTTTTAAGCGTACCGAGGAAGAAATGTTAGAGGAGCTTTTAAGCCATCCTGAAGAGGGGCTTTTGGAACTTACAGAAAAACAGTGGAAGTTTCTGCGGGAAAATGGCACAGTACGTCAGCCCTTTGGGGATCATGGCCATTTTAAAACGCCTTCCGGTAAGCTTCGGATTGTCAATCAGGAGGAAAAGGAACCTGTGCCCTGCTATAAGGAACCTTACGGCGGAGCGTATCCGTTAAGCCTGATCAGCATACCTGATTCCCATACCTTAAATTCTATTTTTCTGGAGCGCAGGGATTTAGTACAAAAGCGGGGGCCGGCTGCCCTGATGCTCCATCCCCTGGATGCCGCAGAACGAAAAGTCCGGGAGGGAGATATGGTTACTGCATGGAACGATCTGGCCGAGGTAGACTTTCGGGCGGTGATCACAGACCGGATTGCAAAGGGAACGGCTGCTGTTTCCGGCATTTACAGCAGTTCTCAGACAGGCTCGGTTCTTTTATTTAATGCTCTGAACCATGAGAGGCTTTCCGATATGGAGGCTACGACACTGAATGATAACCGGATTGATGTAAAAAGGAGGATGGCGTGAAACACCACCTGGAACATTTTCATGAAATGAAAACACTGACCCGGAAGGGAAAATTTCTTATTTTATCCCTGTTTCCACTGTATTTTATTGTGATTGGCCTTGTGGTCCAGCCTTTTCCTGATATCCTTAAGGGGCTCATCCGCATTGTCATAGAACCCGATCTTCTGATCACGGATTACTTTGCCGTAGGCGGAATCGGAGCAGCCATGATCAATGCCGGAATTATCACTCTGATCAGTCTGGCGATGATTTATTTCCTGAAAATGGAAATGAGCGGCCATACGATCACGGCTGTGTTTCTCATGTTCGGCTTTTCGCTGTTCGGAAAGAATATTATGAATATCTGGGCCATTCTGGCAGGTGTATTTCTGTATTCCAGATATCATAAGACATCCTTTCACCGGTATCTTTATATCGGCCTTTACGGAACCAGCCTTTCGCCTATTATGACGCAGATCATGCAGATCGGCCATCTGCCGGTCTATGCCAGAGTTTTGATCTCTCTGGCGGTGGGGATCAGCATTGGTTTTGTGCTCCCGCCTTTAAGTACCCATGTCCACTATGCGCACAATGGATATTCCCTTTATAACGTAGGTTTTGCAGCAGGGATTATCGCTACGGTGGTCGTATCTCTGGAAAAATCCTTTGGGATCCGGATTGAATCAAGGCTGATCTGGTCCAAGGGCAACCAGGAACTCTTTGCAGTGCTTTTGTCCTTGTTTTTCGGAACTATGATCGCAGCAGCAGTTGCTGTGAGAGGAAAGACGCTGTGGGAATCCTACCGCCGGATCCTGGCAGATCCAGGTTTGGCGGGAGCCGACTTTTTTAAGGCTGAGGGCGGGGCAACTACGGTCTTTAATATGGGGATCAATGGCCTGTTTGCCACCTTTTTTGTGCTCATGGTAGGCGGAGATATGAACGGGCCTACAATCTGCGGTATCCTTACGATCGTGGGCTTCAGCTCTACGGGAAAACATATACGGAATATAGCACCGGTTATGTTTGGCGTATATCTTGCAAGCTTTACCAAAAAATGGAATATCAATGATCCGTCTCCCATTCTGGCCCTTCTTCTTTCGACCACGCTGGCGCCGGTTGCGGGAAAATTCGGAGTCGTGGCGGGACTTATTGCAGGGTATCTCCATTCCTCTGTGGCTTTGCAGGTGGGGATCGTCTATGGAGGCGTGAATCTTTACAATAATGGGTTTGCAGGGGGAATTGTGGCAATTTTCCTGGTGCCTGTGATCCAGTCGATCTGTGACCGCAGAGCAAGAGCAAGGGGAGGACTGTCGCTGTAGGGGAGAAAGCTTAAAGCGAAGGTATCTTGCCGATTAAGCAAGAAATCTGTATAATATTGAGAAAAAGGGAGGAAATCATATGGAAGACAGAAGATACGACGATACGGTGGAAAATCCAAAAGACAGAGGCGGTTTTTTGTGGGGCCTTTTGGGATGCTGCATTCCGGTGGTAGGCCTGGTCTTATTTCTGGTATGGAGAGATGAAAAGCCCAAAACGGCGAAAGCGGCAGGCATCGGAGCACTGGTATCCGTGATCCTTACCATACTCATCTATGTAGGTGTATTCGTTATGTCCATTGCTACGGCAGCGCTGATTGGCGGAATGTAAGGAGTAAAAGAGGATGGGGCGTTTCCTTCGGATCTTTTTTGGCTGTCATGCCCGTCCGGACCGTTCCTTTTACTGGAACGGAAAACCGTTTCCTATCTGTGCCCGATGTACGGGGGAGCTGGCCGGCATGATCGCCGGGATACCTCTGATCCTTCTATGGGGAGATATGAAGCTGCGGCTGATGATCCTTTTTATGCTTCCTATGACAGCAGACGGTTTTTTACAGCTTTTTACATCCTATGAAAGCAAAAATGGCAGGCGGTTTGCAACGGGGGTTCTGTTTGGCCTGGCCTTTGACAGCCTGCTCATTCATTTCCACAGAGCCTGTGTGATGGCAGCCGGGTGGATCGTAAAGCTGTTTATAGAGGACAGTGGGGCTGTAGAGAGAGCCATGGAACTGTTTTTGTGATACGGATACCAGAGGGATAAAAAACAGGAGAGGAAGTTTATTCCTCTCCTGTGATCGTTACAGCCATTTTATGGGGTTTACATATGATGGTATCGGTGGAAAGCTGTTTTTTTCCCTGCCGGACACAGTTTTTATCGGGACAGTCGGCCTCCTGACACCAGATCTGTCCGTCTTGGATGATCAAAAGATTTGTTCCGCCGTCTGCTCCCGAAACCCTGTATTCCAGATCCTTATTTAAAGGAAAGGAAGCAGCCTCTTTTCCGTCCACAAAAATATGAGCCGTCTGGCCTTTGGGAGCAGGGAAAAGATACTGATATCCCATAAGGACTGCGGCCAGAAGAAGCAGAACGATTATTAAAAAACAGGTTCTCCTTCCGGCTGCCGAAGTGCGGGCCATCAGGCTGCCGCCTGCTTTAAGCACTCATTGATCCCGTTGATAAAGCCGGATACATTGATGCTTACAGAAGCAATGGCATCTTTGGCATAGCCGTTTTCATCTGCCAGCTGGCTTACCGTCTGATGTTCGATCACATAGGCAGCCAGAGCTTCCGACTGGGCTTTCCATGTGGGGCCGTCCTCGGTCATGATGTACAGACCGTCCAGAGAGAGCTGCTGTTTGCCAATGCCGTCCTCACCGAAGCAGTCCCAGCTGCAGGCAGTGATGATGCCGTTTTCAACGGTCAGCTCCACATGGTTATAAAAACCCTTGGAGTCAAATTCGCTGTCATAGGAATACTGGCCGTCCTTTAAAGGAAATTCCGGCTGGTTTACAGTAACAGGTCCCCGAAGCAGCTGGTAAATAGATCCAGAAGCAGCTATAAATACCAGAGACAGGGCTGCCATAAGGATGAAGCCTGCCAGGTTATGCTTCATGAGGTGGTTTTGCTTCATAGTCAGATACACTCCTTTTTGCGTGGATGTTAGATTCCCGTTTATTTTATCATACAAACAGAACGGTTGTAAAGGAGGAACTTGCTGTATGAATATACGAACCCGCCGGGTGGCGGTTTATGGACTTTTGATTGCTCTTGCCTTTGTATTCGGCTATATTGAACGTATTCTTCCCATCTATCTGGGAGCGCCGGGGGTGAAGCTGGGACTTGCAAATCTGGTGACGATCCTGTCCCTTTATGTTTTGGGATTGTGGCCGGCAGTATGGATCAGCCTTGCCCGGATCCTTCTTTCCGGCTTTGCCTTTGGGGGAATGTCCTCCATTCTGTTCAGCCTGGCTGGAGCGGCCCTAAGCCTGCTTGTTATGTGGATCTGCTGCCGTTTTTCTCTTTTTGATATGGTGGGAGTGAGCATACTGGGAGGCGTATTTCACAATATAGGCCAGTTTTTGATGGCGGCTTATGTGGTCAAAACCTTTGGCGTGTTTTCTTATCTTCCCGTGCTGCTGTTTGCAGGAACCGCTGCCGGGGCAGCCATAGGGCTTTTATGCGGTCTGGTGTTAAAACGGATCGGGAATGTGATAAAAAATCTGTAATCTGATCGGCATTGCATTAAATAAGCAAAAATTGACTCATTAAAACCGAAAAATCCATAAAAATTGTAATATGACAGAAAAAAATGACATTGTCATACCGAAGCGCTCCTTTTATAATAGAGGTATAAAGTCAGGACGGTTTTCTAGTTAAAAAAGCCGTCTTTTCAATAAAAAATCACAGGGAGGTTACAGACATGATCAGTAAAGCAGTCAAAGATCTGGTAAGCTATGGGCTGAAAACGGGACTTCTGAAGGAGGAGGATGCGGTTTATGCCAGAAACCAGATCCTGGATGTGCTGAGGATAAATGAATATGAAGAGCCGAGGGCAGAGGGAGAAGAACCGGAGCTGGAGGAAATTTTAAAGACTCTTTTGGATTATGCGGCAGAAAAGGGGCTTTTAGGAGGGAACAGCGTTGTATACAAAGATCTTTTTGATACAAAGCTTATGAACTGTCTGATGCCAAGACCCAGCGAGGTGACGGCAGAGTTCTGGAAACACTATGAAAAATCTCCCCAGGCTGCTACGGATTACTATTATAAGCTGAGTCAGGATTCCGATTATATCCGCAGATACCGCATCGCAAAGGATATGAAATGGACGGCACAAACACGCTACGGCACTCTTGATATTACGATCAATCTGTCAAAGCCTGAAAAGGATCCAAAGGCCATTGCAGCAGCAAGAAAGGCAAAACAGAGCGGTTATCCCAAATGCCAGCTGTGCATGGAAAATGTGGGATATGCAGGACGGGCTGACCATCCAGCCCGCAATAACCACCGTGTGATCCCGATCCGGGTCAATGACAGCCAGTGGGGCTTCCAGTATTCTCCTTATGTGTATTACAATGAACACTGCATCGTGTTTAATGGCGAGCACGTTCCCATGAAGATTGAAAAAGCCACCTTTAAGAAGCTGTTTGATTTTATCCGCCAGTTCCCCCATTACTTTCTGGGTTCCAACGCGGATCTTCCCATTGTGGGCGGCTCTATTTTAAGCCATGACCATTTTCAGGGCGGTCACTATACTTTTGCCATGGCAAAGGCGCCCATTGAGCGGCATTTCACCATGGAAGGCTATGAGGATGTAGAGGCGGGAATCGTATTCTGGCCCATGTCTGTGCTGCGTCTGCGGTGTATGGACAGCGACAGGCTCATTGAGTTGGGTGACCATGTGCTGAAGATGTGGCGCAGCTATACCGATGAGGCGGCCTTTGTATTCGCAGAAGCAGAGGGAGAGCCTCACAATACCATTACGCCCATTGCCCGCAAAAACGGGAATATGTATGAGCTGGATCTGGTGCTGCGCAATAACATTACCACAGAGGAATTTCCTCTGGGCGTATATCATCCCCATCAGGAGCTGCACCATATTAAAAAGGAAAATATCGGCCTGATCGAGGTTATGGGTCTGGCAGTGCTGCCTTCCCGATTAAAGAGCGAGCTGGCAGAGCTGGGAGAATACATGGCAGAGGGAAAGGATATCCGTTCTAACGATGCCATAAGCAAGCATGCAGACTGGGTAGAGGAATTTCTTCCCAAGTATGAGAGCCGGGGAATCCGGATCACGGCTGATAATGCAGAGGAGATCCTCAAGGAGGAGGTGGGTCTTGTATTTGCCAGAGTTCTGGAGGATGCGGGCGTATACAAATGCACTGAAGAGGGCAGAGAAGCTTTTGGCCGTTTCTTAAAGGCCGCAGGCTTTAAAGAAGCATAAATAATCATAAAGAATCAGGAGGACTTACAGATGTTGGATGAAAGATGGGTATTTCATGAAAATGCAAAGGCAGAGCCTGCCGGAGAAGGCGTAGTGCGCAGAGTGCTGGCTTATAGCAAGGATCTTATGTGTGTGGAAAACACCTTTGAGACAGGGGCAGAGGGAAAACTTCACCACCACCCCCATACTCAGATCACCTATGTTGTAAGCGGTGTGTTTGAGTTTAATATTGACGGCGAGATAAAGACGGTAAAAGCCGGAGATACCATGTTAAAGTTAAACGGCGTGGAGCACGGCTGTGTCTGCAAAGAGAGAGGCATCCTTTTAGATATCTTTAATCCCATGCGGGAAGATTTCGTATAAAAACGTTTATTTTTCCCTGTGGGGCAGGCGTCCGCGGAAGAAACGTTTGCGCAGCTCACTCCAGTGGAAGGGGATCAGAGGATAAATATAGCTCTTTCCCGCGATGGTTCTGTTAAATACGATGGCGCAGATGGTAAATACAATGCCTGCCGCATATCCCCAGAGGTTAAACAGGGCTGTGAGGATCAGGATGATCACACGCATGAACTTCATGGCGTATCCTAATTCAAAGCTGGCCTGGGAATAATTGGCAACGGTTACAAAGGCCATATACAGCATGGTTTCACTGTTAAACCACCCCGATTTTACGGCGTATTCGCCCAGCACGATACCGGCGATCACACTGAGCGGGGTGGTCAGCATGCTGGGGGTATTGACAGCTGCCAGCCGCAGGCCGTCAATGGCAAATTCCAGGATCAGAAGCTGCCAGATTAAAGGCACGTTGTAGGGATCGGACAGACGGATAAAGGCCAGCCAGTCGGGAATCAGCTCCGTATTCTGCATAAACATCAGCCAGGTAGGCGTAAGAAAAAGAGATAACGCGGAAATGGTCATCCGGGTAAGCCTGAGGTACGTTCCGGTAATGGGAGGAAAATAGTAGTCGTCCGCCTCCTCGATGATATCAAAGACAGAGGATGGAAGAATCATGGCGGAGGGAGAGGTATCCACCAGAATTACGATATTCCCCTCTAAAAGAGAGGCTGCAGAGGAATCGGGCCGCTCGGAAAATTTGAATTTGGGAAATGGATTGAACCACTTATAGGGAAAGAGGCATTCTGCCAGACTTTCCTGGTTCATGGTCAGAGCATCGACCTCCAGATCCCGGATTCTTTTTTTTATGGTGGAAAGCAGCTTTTGATCCACCCGGTTTTCCATATAGCAGATGGCGATATCCGTATGGGAGCTTTCACCGGCTGTCATGATTTCAATGGAAAGCTTTGGATCGCGGATCCTTCGGCGGATCAGCGCCGTATTAAATACAAGGGTTTCCACAAATCCGTCTCTGGAACCCCGCATTACCTTATCCTTTTCCGGTTCACTGACCCCTCTTGCCGGATAGGTGCGGCAGTCGATGGTAAGACAGGCGTCATAGCCGTCGATAAAGAGACAGGATACGCCAGAGAGAAGCTGGAGGACCATTTCGCTGCTTTCATGGATCAGGCCTATCTCTCCATAGGGAAGGTACTGCTTGGAAAAGCTGTGTGCATCCTTTGGCATCCGGTCTGCCTGGATGGAGGAAAGCGCCTGGAGGAGCTTTAAAAGCGTATCATCCTTTGTAAAGCCGTCGATAAAATAGAGACAGGCATTTTTTCCTCCGATAGTGAGGACGCGGTACACCACATCAAAGTTTCGATCAGTATGAAGCTCGTTGTTCAGATATTTCATTGTTTCCTGTAAATCCTGAGAAAATTTCATAATAAGGATCCTTTCTGTCTTTGCATATAGCAGTAAGACAGGCAATAGTATGACCTGATTTCTGAAAAATATGTCAATACTGTTTTGGGGAACAGAAAAATAAAATTGTTGAAATAGATATAGAATTTCCGTATTATGGAAAAGCATATGTTAAATTGCACAAAAATAGTTGACAGAAATTGACACAGGTGGTATAGTATCCCTCGTAAGAAGTACAGAGATGTGCCTTACGGGTTTTTGTTTGGTATGGGGATGCCAACACAACTTATAGTGTGACGGTTTTTGATCGTGACTGAGAGCTGCCTTCTGTGGGGGAAGGGCAGCTCTTCTTGTATTTCCGGAAAATACTATTGACATTTTTCCTACAGGAATAGTATGATAAGGGCATGAATCAAATATGGGTTTGGGCATACTGCCAGATGCCCAAACCCAAATAAAAAGAAAAGGACTGTTTTTATATGCTTGTATCCACAAAAGGGCGGTATGCGTTAAGAACGATGATCGATCTGGCTCTTCATGGGAGTGGGGAGCCGGTGAAAATAAAAGATATTGCAAGGCGTCAGGATATTTCAGGAAAGTATCTGGAGCAGATCATATCGATCCTGTCCCGGGCCGGCTGTGTGAGAAGTGTCCGTGGAAATCAGGGAGGCTATTATTTGACCCGGCCGGCCAGCGAGTATACCGTAGGGATGATCCTGCGGATCACAGAAGGAAATCTGGCTCCGGTAGACTGTCTGGCCGGTGAGGACAACCCCTGCCAGCGAAGGGATGACTGCGTCACCCTGCGGCTGTGGCAGGAGCTGGATGATGCAATCCGGGGTGTGGTAGACCAGTATACCATTGAGGATCTGGCCCGGTGGCAGGAGGCTGCAAAGTAGGTTTTGTTAGAGGCCGCAGATATTTCTTACGATTTCTCCGGCGATCATAAGGCCTGCTGCGGGAGGCACAAAGGATATGCTTCCGGGGGTGGAGCGGCGGCTGCCTGTATCTTCCTCAGCAGGCGCGGGCGTCAGAGGCTTTTCCGGGGACCAGCAGACTTTCAGGCTTTGAATGCCTCTTGTCTTCAGCTCCTTGCGCATCACACGGCACAGGGGGCAGACCGAAGTGTCTTTTAAATCAGAGATACGAAACAGTTCGGGGTGAAGCTTGTTCCCTGTCCCCATGGATGAGATCAGTGGGATGGAGTGCTCGTCTGCATAAGCAGCAAGTGCAATCTTGGCGGAAACGGTGTCAATGGCATCTAAAATATAGGTAATGGAAGAAGAGCCGGAGGAAGAAATCTGGCTTTTTTTAATATGTTCTTCTTCTAAAAGGGCATTGATCCGGCAAAAAAGCGTCTCCATTGTATCAGGGAGCACAAATTCTTCAAAGGTATCTGTCCTTGTATCAGGGCAGATATCCCGTATCCGGTCTGCCATTACTCTGGTTTTATACTGGCCCACAGTGCTGTGATAAGCAATGCTTTGGCGGTTTATATTTGTCAGGGAAACCGTATCGCTGTCTATAAGGATCAGATGGCCGATACCAGACCTGGCCAGGGCTTCAATGGCATGAGAGCCTACGCCTCCTGCTCCGAAAACAACCACACAGGATCCTTTTAAGGCATTCAGGGCCTTGGGGCCGATCAGCATTTCCGTGCGTGAAAATTCAGTGATCATGGAAAACCTCCTTTTGGTAAAAAAATAAAGCCCTGGCAAGTGTGGTAGTAGTGGTGCAGGGCTTTATAAAACATACAGAACAGGCGTTCTGAACAGCCTAAGTATACAGCAGATTTTATGAATAGTCAAGGGAAGAACAGAGAAAATTCACTCTGGGATTTTATGCGGATCTATGCTATACTACGGTCAGAAAATTTCTATGCATAAGAGCTGGAGGTCAAGATGAAAGACGGATTTTTAAGGACTGCAGCTGCTACTCCTAAAATCAGGGTGGCAGATCCGCAGTATAATGCAAAACAGATCATAGAGCTGATGGAACAGGGAGAGAGCCGGGGAGTAAAGGTGATGGTATTTCCGGAACTGTGTCTTACAGGCTACACCTGTTCGGATCTTTTTTTGCAGGCTTCCCTTTTGGAATCAGTAAAAAGGGAACTGAAACATATCGTAGAAGCATCAAAGAAGCTGCATATGATCGCGTTTGTGGGTCTTCCCTGGGAGCATGAGGGAAAGCTTTACAATGCGGCAGCTGCCATAAGCGGAGGAAGGATCCTGGGACTGGTTCCCAAAAAGAATCTGCCCAACTATTCGGAATTTTATGAGCTGCGTCATTTCTGTCCCGGACAGGAAACGGTACGCTGGATAAAGATTGACGGGGAAAGGGTTCCTTTTGGCATGAACCTTCTGTTTTCCTGTGAGGATATTCCGGGACTTGTGCTGGCAGCGGAAATCTGCGAGGACGTGTGGGTTCCCTGCCCTCCGAGCATTTCTCATGCTATGGCAGGAGCCACGGTGATCGCAAACTGCTCTGCCAGCGATGAAACCACAGGAAAGGATGCTTACCGCAGGAGCCTGATCTGTGGCCAGTCGGCCCGTCTGGTCTGCGGATATATCTATGCCAATGCAGGAGAAGGGGAATCCACTCAGGATCTGGTATTCGGCGGACAGAATATCCTGGCGGAAAATGGAACCTGCCTGATGGAATCGCGGCGCTTTTCCAATGAATGTATCTGTGCGGATATGGATCTGGAACGGATCACAGCGGAGCGCCGCAGGATGACAACCTTCCCGGCAGCAGATCCGTATCAGGAAAAAGGCGGCTATGTGACTGTGCCGTTTGAGCTGGAGCGGGGAGCGAAAGAAGCGGAGGGCTCCATTCTGCGCTATGTGGATGCGGCTCCCTTTGTGCCTGCGGATCCTGTCCAGAGAGAACGCCGCTGTGAGGAGATTCTGTCCATTCAGGCTATGGGCTTAAAGAAGCGTCTGGAGCATACGGGCTGTAAAAATGCGGTCATCGGCCTTTCCGGCGGTCTGGATTCCACGCTGGCTCTTTTGGTGACGGTTCGGGCCTTTGACCTTTTAAATCTTCCCAGAGAACAGATCCACTGCATTACCATGCCCTGCTTCGGCACTACGGACCGTACCTATACCAACGCCTGCGTGATGGCAAAGAAGGTAGGGGCATCCCTTAAGGAAATCAATATCCGCAAGTCCGTTACAAGCCATTTTGAGGATATTGGACAGGACGTAAACTGCCATGATGTAACCTACGAAAACGGACAGGCCAGAGAGCGTACCCAGATCCTGATGGATATTTCCAATCAGGTAGGAGGGCTTGTGATCGGAACCGGAGATATGTCCGAGCTTGCTTTGGGCTGGGCCACTTATAACGGAGACCACATGTCCATGTACGGGGTCAATGCTTCTGTTCCCAAGACACTGGTCCGCCATCTGGTCCGCTATTATGCAGATACCTGCGGGGAAAAAGAGCTTTCAGATGTGCTCCTGGATGTACTTGATACGCCTGTGAGCCCGGAGCTTCTTCCGCCTGAGGATGGGAAAATATCCCAAAAGACCGAGGACCTGGTAGGCCCTTATGAGCTTCACGATTTTTATATGTACTATGTACTGCGTTTCGGCTTTCGTCCGGGTAAAATTTACCGTCTGGCTCTTTGCGCGTTTGAAGGACAGTATGATAGGGAGACTATTTTAAAATGGCTTACCACCTTTTACCGAAGATTTTTCAGCCAGCAGTTTAAGCGCTCCTGTCTGCCGGATGGACCGAAGGTGGGCTCTGTGGCCGTATCTCCCAGAGGAGATCTGCGTATGCCAAGCGATGCCGTAAGCCGTCTGTGGCTGGATGAACTTAAGGAGTTGGAACTGTCCGGGACCGGAAACGGGAAAGGAGCCAGAGCAAAATGATCAACAGCACTTCAAATAAGCAGGTAAAGCGGGTTGTAAATCTTCAGGCAAAGGCAAAAGCCAGGCGGGAAGAGGGCGTCTATGTGGCAGAAGGACTGCGGATGTGCCGGGAATTTACACCAAAAGACGTAGAGGCTCTTTATGTTACGCCGTCCTTTGAGAGCCAGAAGGAAAACAGGGAGTGGCTTCACTCCTATTCCTACGAAATTGTCACCGAAGAAGTTATGAAGGCCATGGCGGATACAAAGACGCCTCAGGGTGTGCTGGCGGTGGCAAGGCAGAAGAAATACACCCTGGAGGAGCTTTTAAAGCCAGCATCTTCCGGAACTCCCCTTCTTCTCATGCTCCTTGAGAATATTCAGGATCCCGGCAATCTGGGGACGATCCTTCGGGCCGGAGAGGGGGCAGGAGTAACCGGTGTGATCATGAGCCGTGACACCGTAGATATCTACAGCCCCAAGGTGATCCGCTCTACCATGGGTTCCGTGCTGCGAATGCCCTTCCTTTATACGGAGGATTTTACAGCTGTCTGCAAAAGGCTTGGCAGAGAGGGCGTGCGTCTTTTTGCGGCACATTTGAAGGGAATGAATAATTATGACCGCCAGGATTATACTGGAAATGTGGGCTTTCTCATTGGAAATGAGGCAAACGGTCTTACAGAGGCAGCGGCAGAGGCGGCAGACTGCTGTATCCAGATTCCCATGGCAGGAAAGGTTGAGTCCTTAACTGCGGCGGTAGCAGCCTCTGTGCTGATGTTTGAGGCAGCCAGACAGCGCAGAAATATCTGACAGAGACAGTCTGCGGCGTGGCCTGAGCGTGGGAGGCCCCTGAAAGGAGAAAATCCATGACAGGGATTGCAGGCTGGTTTTTTGCATATTTATTCTTTATGGCTGTGGAGCTCTTTTTCCGCAGCCTTATTTCGCTCTGGTTTTGTGCAGGGGCTTTAGGAGCCTGGATAGGGGCTCTTATGGGGCGGACGGCAGAGGAGCAGCTTTTTGTGTTTCTTCTTGTGTCTGTTTTTTCACTGTGGATCATCGGAGCGGCCGCAAGGAGGAGAAGGTGAAGCTGCAGTTGGATAAAGGCCGCAGGTACGGTATTGTACTGGAGGGCGGAGGAGCCAGAGGAGCGTATCAGATCGGAGCCTGGAAGGCTTTAAAAGAAGCGGGCATACAGATACAGGGGGCAGCAGGAACCTCTGTGGGAGCTTTAAACGGTGCCCTGATCTGTATGGATGACTTCGAAACGGCGGAGAAAATCTGGGAAAATATCCGCTATTCCCAGGTTATGGATGTAGATGACAAAAGAATGGAAGCTTTGAGGGAGTGGAACTTAAAAAACGGTACAGCCGTAAGACTTTCGGATCTTCTAAACGGAGTAAAACGCCTGTTAAAAGAAGGCGGCTTTGATATCACACCTTTGCGGGAGCTGATCCGCGGGGCGATTGATGAGGAGAAAATACGCACCTCTGACAGGGATTTATATACAGTTACCTATTCCCTGACGGAACATCAGCCTCTTGTGGTTGATATAAAGGAAGTACCTCCGGGACAGATCTGCGACATGCTTATGGCAAGTGCGTATCTGATCGGCTTTAAACCGGAAAAGCTGGGCGGAAAGTATTACATGGACGGTGCCAGGGTCAATAATGTGCCTGTAGATGTGCTGATCGACCGGGGGTATGAGGATATTATCGTCCTTCGGATCTACGGCTATGGGGTAGATACGGAACGCCGTCTTCAGGTGCCTGACGGCGTTCGCCTTTATCATGTAGCGCCAAGGCAGGAACTGGGAGACATTCTGGAATTTGACCGGAAAAAGGCCAGAAGGAATATGCTCCTTGGATATTTTGATGCCATGCGTATGCTCTATGGGCTGGAGGGAAGGATCTATTATCTGGATGCTCCTGAAAGCGAGGAGTATTATTTTAACCGTCTGATGGCTGAAGTTTTGGAGCTTATGGACTGGTGCGGGATGGGGGCGGAACATACAGAAAATAAAGAGGGCGGTTCCCTGCGGATTTATATGGAGGAGCTGTTTCCGCGTCTTGCCGCAAAGCTGGGATTAAAGGAAAAATGGGATTACAGGCAGCTTTATTTTTCCCTTCTGGAAGAAGCTGCAAAGAAATATCGGGTCAGCCGGTTTCGGATCTATACGCCGGATCAGCTTTTAACGGTTTTAAGAAGGCGCAGCTGGAGATAAAAATTCTTGACATCGCATTCTCATGGTGGTATATTATGCATAAAAGATGCATAAATATAAATTTCTGGCCAAATAAGTCTGGAAAAGATCACGGAGGATGCTATGAATTTAAAGGGAAGAAATTTTTTGACATTGAAAGATTATACACAGGAGGAAATCCTGTATCTGCTGGATCTGGCGGCAGAATTAAAGGACAAGAAGAAAAAAGGGATTCTTACGGATACCTTAAAGGGAAAAAATGTGGCGCTGATCTTTGAAAAGACCAGTACCAGAACCCGCTGTGCCTTTGAGGTGGCAGCCCATGATCTGGGAATGGGTTCCACTTATCTGGATCCATCCGGCTCTCAGATCGGAAAAAAGGAGAGTATTGCAGATACAGCCAGAGTTCTGGGCCGGATGTACGACGGTATTGAGTACAGAGGCTTTGGACAGGAGATTGTAGAGGAGCTGGCTCATTATGCAGGAGTTCCTGTATGGAACGGACTTACAAATGAGGATCACCCTACCCAGATGCTGGCGGATCTGCTCACTATCAGAGAACATCTGGGCCGGCTTAAGGGAGTTAAGCTTGTGTATATGGGCGATGCGCGCTATAATATGGGTAATTCCCTTATGATCGCCTGTGCCAAGATGGGAATGCATTTTACTGCCTGTGCACCGAAAAAGTATTTCCCGGATCCGGCACTGGTAAAAGAATGTGAGGCCTTTGCGGCAGAAAGCGGCGGTACGATCACCCTGACAGAGGATGTGGCAGAGGCTGTAAAGGGCGCAGATGTGATCGATACAGACGTTTGGGTATCCATGGGAGAACCAGACGAGGTATGGGAAGAGAGAATCCGGGAATTAAGCCCCTATAAGGTAACAAAGGAAGTGATGGACGGGGCAGGTTCCCAGGCCATTTTCCTTCACTGCCTGCCTTCCTTCCACGATCTTAAGACAAAGATTGGAAAGGAGATGGGCGAGCGCTTCCATGTGTCAGAGCTGGAAGTAACAGATGAAGTATTTGAGTCCAGCCAGTCAGTTGTATTTGACGAGGCTGAGAACCGGATGCACACCATTAAGGCCGTAATGCTTGCAACCCTTGGGGAGTAGGCTCTGGGTTCTGTAAGGTCTGCATCCGGAGAAATGGAGAATGCAGATATGCAGGGCCAGAGAGGAAGAAATGAGCGCCGTGCCGGGGTATTTCTCGACATGGCGCACTTGATCCTTGGGATCGCCATTGTCATATTCGCCGTGCTGTCCTTTATAAGCCCCGAAGGGAACAGGATGCTGTTTCCCCTGGTATTTTTGCTGGCGGCGCTGTTAAATGGGATCAAAGGCATATTTGAGCTTAAGACCTGTGCCAGAGATAAGAAGCGGTTCAGGCTGGGAATCTTCCAGCTGCTTCTTGGAGCAGGTCTTGGGCTTCTTGGCGTGTTAAGCGCCGTAAGTCTATGGTTTCACGGATAGATGATGGGAGAGAAGAATGAAAACAGAAATTTTAAAAATGCTGAAGGAAACACCAGATTTTCTGTCGGGCCAGCAGCTGTGCGAGGGCCTGGGGGTTTCCAGAACAGCTGTATGGAAAGCGATACGCCAGCTGGAGGAGGAGGGCTATGCCATTGAGGCGGTGAGAAACAGAGGATACCGTCTCGTGGCTTCTCCGGATGTGATCACAGCCCCGGAACTTAAAACAGTTCTTTCCACCGTGTGGCTGGGGTCTCAGGTGAACTGCTTTTATGAGACAGATTCCACTAACCGTCAGGCCAGAAAACTGGCGGAGGAGGGTGCACCCCATGGAACTCTTGTTGCAGCAGACAGCCAGAGCGCAGGAAAAGGAAGAAGAGGACGGGCCTGGGCCTCTCCTCGCGGTGTGGGAGTCTGGATGAGTTTTATACTTCGCCCTGAGTTGTCTCCGTCAAAAGCCTCTATGCTGACGCTGGTGGCCGGGATGGCAGTGGTGGCCGGGATCCGGCAGATTTCGGGTCTGTCCCCTCAGATCAAGTGGCCAAATGATGCTGTGGTCGATGGGAAAAAGATTTGCGGCATCTTAACGGAGATGAGCACAGAGGAGGATTCCATCCGCTATGTAGTAGTGGGGATCGGTATCAATGTAAATACAGAAAGCTTTCCACCTGAAATTTCAGACACTGCTACCTCTTTAAAGCTGTCTCTGGGCCATGAGCTTAAACGGGCGCCTTTGATCGGAGCGGTGCTTAAGAGCTTTGAGCAGTATTACAGCCGTTTTATGGAATATGGTGATATGACAGGGCTTATGGATGAGTACAATGAAATGCTTGCAAACCGGAAACGACAGGTTCGCGTGTTAGACCCTCACGGTTCCTATGAGGGTATGGCTCTTGGAATTGATAAAGAAGGCTGTCTTTTGGTGAAGAGAGAGGATGATTCTGTATCAGCAGTTATTTCAGGAGAGGTATCTGTGCGGGGGATATACGGCTATGTGTGACGGAAGGCTGCATTTTTATGACAGGCTCCAGATTCTGGAAGAGAAGGATCGGTCTCTTGAGCAGAGGGAGCGGCTTCGGGCGGTAGAAAAGCCGCTCCTTGCCTGGTACGCCTCCAGAGCCAGAAAGCTGCCCTGGAGAGAAGATCCAAAGCCCTACAGGGTATGGATATCGGAAATTATGCTGCAGCAGACCCGGGTAGAGGCGGTAAAGCCGTATTTCGAGCGGTTTATGGAGGCGTTTCCCGAAATTCGTGATCTGGCGCAGGCAGAGGATGACCGCCTGATGAAACTGTGGGAAGGGCTGGGCTATTACAGCCGGGCCAGAAATCTAAAAGCAGCTGCCATTCAGGTGATGGAGCGCTTTAACGGAGCGCTTCCTGCTTCCTATGAAGCGCTTTTGAGCCTTCCCGGAATCGGCAGTTATACGGCGGGAGCCATTGCTTCGATTGCCTACGGTATCCCCGTTCCGGCTGTGGATGGAAATGTGCTTCGGGTCGTTTCCCGTATTCTGGCAGATTCCTCGGACATCCGAAAAGCCTCTGTAAAAACATCCATGGAGGCTCTTTTAAAGGAAGTGATGCCGAAGGACTGCGCGGGAAGCTATAATCAGGCATTGATTGAGACCGGAGCGCTGGTGTGCATCCCCGGCGGAGAACCCAAATGCAGGGAATGCCCAATGGAATCCGTATGCCTTACGGCCCAAAATGGCCTTTGGAAGAAAATCCCGTGGAAGTCCCCGCCCAAGGAGCGGAAGGTGGAAGAAAGGACGGTATTTATTATTGAATATCAGGAGAAGGCCGCCATCCGCAAAAGGCCTCCAAAGGGGCTTTTGGCCTCTCTTTATGAGCTTCCCAACGCAGAGGGAAAGCTGTCGCCAAAAGAGGCGGAGGCGTATCTGGCAGTGTCTGAGGATGATCTGGTATGTTTGAAACCTCTTCCAGATGCCCGTCATGTGTTTTCTCATATTGAGTGGCGTATGAGCGGATACCATGCTGTCCTTAAAGAACCCTGGAGGGAACTGCCGGACGGTGTTTTTATGGCATCCAGAGAGGAGATAGAAAAACAGTATCCCCTTCCCAATGCATTTTCCGCTTACAGAGAGATCCTGTTTAAAAAGGAGGATGGACAGTGAAGCAAATGCTCTTTGTATTTAATCCGCGCTCCGGAAAGGAACAGATCCGGGGAAGCCTTTTGCGGATCCTGGATATTTTTACAAAGGATGGGTATGATATCCATGTTCATGTAACCCAGAGCCAGGGAGATGCCTCCCGTATCGTAAAAGAGCTGGGAGAGGGCATGGACCTTATCCTGTGCAGCGGAGGAGACGGAACCTTAAATGAAACCATCTGCGGGATGCTGGCTCTTAAGGATCAGCCGCCATTGGGGTATATTCCTGCGGGTTCTACCAATGATTTTGCAGTCAGCCTTCAGATCCCGAAGGATATGGAGCGGGCTGCTCTTAATGTTGTAAACGGGGCGCCTTTTGCAGTGGATGTGGGAAGCTTCTGCGGGGATCGGAATTTTGTATATATTGCCGGTTTCGGCGCTTTTACAGAGGTGGCCTATGCTACCTCCCAGGATCGAAAGAATCTGCTGGGCCATCCGGCCTATATGCTGGAGGCCTTAAAAAGTATTTCTTCTATTAAGCCATACCATATGTTAGTGCAGTGGGAAGAGGGGGAATTAGAGGAGGATTTCGTGTTCGGCATGGTGACGAATACAAGGAGCGTGGGCGGCTTTAAAAATCTGGTAAACCAGACTGTTGCCTTAAATGATGGTGCCTTTGAGGTGCTTTTGATTCGTATGCCAAAAACTCCCGGAGATCTGAGCAATATCATTTCCCATCTGTTTTTAAAGGAAGAACCGAATGAATATGTATACCGTTTTAAGACAGCTTCCATCTGTTTTCAGTCGGCAGCTCCGGTGGACTGGGTTCTGGACGGAGAGTATGGCGGAGCCAGAACCCAGGCTCAGATCGGCTGTTTAAGGGAGAAAATAAGGATTCTTGTCGATAGATGTTGAAATCCCGAAACAAATGGTATATAATGATAAGTTGTGAGAGTTTCCACATTTACCTTTAAATGAAAGGACGTTTATCATTGGAAAAGGACGATTTTTTAAAAAAACTGGAAAAGCTGGTGGAGCATGCCAAATCCAAGCACAATACGCTGGATGCAGGCGAGATCAATGACTTTTTCACAGGGGACAACCTGTCTCCCGAGCAGATGGATCAGATTTACAGTTACCTGGAGAACCGTAATATTGACGTAGTTCCCGTACTGGACGAAGCGATGTTGAATGCAGATCCCGCTCTGGATGACATTGGCCTGGATCTTGATCTGGACGATGACAGCTTCATGAAGGATGCAGAGGAAGAAGAAATCGACCTGGATGCAGTGGATCTTCTGGAGGGCATCGGAACCGAAGACCCGGTTCGTATGTACTTAAAGGAGATTGGTACCGTACCCCTTCTTACGGCAGATGAAGAGCTGGAGCTTGCACAGCGCAAGGCAGACGGAGATGAATCTGCAAAGGAGAGACTGATCGAGGCAAACCTGCGTCTTGTGGTCAGCATTGCAAAGCGCTACACGGGAAGAGGCATGAGCTTCCTTGATCTGGTGCAGGAAGGCAATCTGGGGCTGATCAAAGGCGTTGAGAAATTTGATTATACAAAGGGTTATAAGTTAAGTACATATGCGACCTGGTGGATCCGTCAGTCAGTGACAAGAGCTCTGGCTGATCAGGCGAGAACCATCCGTGTGCCGGTGCATATGGTTGAGACGATCAATAAGATGTCAAAGATGCAGCGTAAGCTGACTTTGGAGCTGGGCTATGAGCCTTCTGTCACCGAGCTGGCAGAAGCTCTCGATATGTCTGAGGACAAGGTGATGGAGATCATGCAGATCGCCCGCGAACCGGCTTCCTTAGAGACGCCCATCGGCGAAGAGGATGACTCCAATCTGGGCGATTTCGTAGCGGACAGCAACGTAGTGACCCCTGAGGGAAATGTAGAGTCTGTGATGTTAAGAGAACATATCGATGCCCTCTTAGGCGATTTAAAAGAGAGAGAACGCCAGGTCATTGTCCTGCGTTTTGGTCTGGAAGACGGCCATCCCAGAACCCTTGAGGAAGTGGGAAAAGAGTTTAATGTTACCAGAGAGCGTATCCGACAGATCGAGGCCAAGGCTCTGCGCAAGCTGCGCAATCCGGTAAGAAGCAAGCGCATCAGGGATTTCCTGTAAATGAAATAAAATAAAAAGGGCTGCTCACAAAAGCAGCCCTTTTGTGCGTGGCGGGATATTGATGCGTTTGTCCCTGCTGTAAAGGAGGAAATTGTTATGGCTGCACAGCAGCAGAAGCAGAATTATCAGAGAATTTTAGAACACACATTGGAAGAAATTGGAAAAAACGGAGCCGTTCCGACTCTTTTACTCCACAGCTGCTGCGCTCCCTGCAGCAGCTATGTATTGGAGTATCTGTCACAGTATTTTGAGATCACTGTTTTTTATTACAATCCCAATATTTACCCGGAAACAGAATACAGGGAACGGGCCAGGGAGCAGGAACGGCTGATCTGTGAGATGAAGACAGAAAATCCTATTCATTTTTTGGAAGGAACATACGATCCATCCGTTTTTTATGCCATGGCAAGGGGACATGAAAAGGACCTGGAGGGAGGAGAACGCTGCTTTCGCTGCTATGAGCTGCGTCTCCGGGAAGGAGCAGCTGTGGCAAAACAGGGCGGTTTTGACTATTTTACCACCACACTCTCTATCAGCCCTTTAAAGAACGCCCAAAAGCTTAATGAAATCGGGATCCGCCTGGGAGAGGAATATGGCGTTCCCTACCTGCAGTCGGACTTTAAAAAGAAGAACGGCTATAAGCGTTCTACCGAGCTTTCTGCCCAGTACGGCCTTTACCGCCAGAACTACTGTGGCTGTGTATTTTCTCAGGAAAAGGAAAATAAAACTTGGGAAACTCAAACTTGACATAGATAGGCAGATGTAATAAAATTCATATAGAGGACAAGGGAGCGGCGGTTCCCTTCCGAATGCAGAATACACCATAAGGAGAGTATAATTATGATCAGCAAGACTTTAACCGTAGTAAATCCATCCGGCTTACACTTAAGACCAGCAGGCGTTCTGTCTCAGACTGCTATGAAGTTTAAGAGCGATATCACCATCGAGTGCGGTGAGAAGAAGATCGTTGCAAAGAGCGTATTAAACGTAATGGCAGCAGGCATTAAGTGCGGTACAGAGATTACTCTGGTCTGTGACGGAGAGGACGAGCAGGCAGCTATGGATACCTTAAGCCAGGCAATCGAGAGCGGTCTGGGCGAGATGTAATTTTTTTTCAGACGTAAAAGGAGCCGTTCCACCGGATGGGTGGGCGGCTCCTTTTTAGTATCAGCATGTTGTGCGGCGTGTTTGTTTACTGTATTTCCACTACCGTATAGTCCTTATCCTCTACGGCCTTTTTAAGCACCTCATCTGTAACAGCCTCGTTTAAGGTCACGACGGCAGTTCCGTTTTCGTGGCTGACAGCCGCCTCGGCTACCTGAGGAAGAGCCTCCAATGCCTTCTTTACAGCTGCCTCACAGTGGCCGCACATCATTCCTTCGATTTTCATTGTCTTTGTCATAGAAGTATTCTCCTTTTCGTTGTTAATAGTTGTATCAGCAGCAACCGCATCTGCGGTTACAGGATGCTTTAGCGGTTTATCCTTTCTGGCGCTTCTTACCGGAAAAAGATTGAGCCTTAAGGCGTTGGAAACCACGCAGAAGCTGGAAAGGCTCATGGCAGCGGCTCCGAACATAGGATTCAGCTTTAAATGAAAGAGCGGGTACAGTGCGCCGGCTGCCAGGGGGATCCCGATCACATTGTAGAAAAAGGCCCAGAACAGATTTTCATGGATATTTTTAAGGGTCGCCCGGCTGAGGCGGATGGCCGCAGGAACGTCTAAGAGGCGGCTTTTCATCAGAACTACATCAGCCGCGTCGATGGCTATATCGGTTCCGGCTCCTATGGCAATTCCCATATCAGCCCTTGTAAGAGCGGGAGCATCGTTGATCCCGTCGCCTACCATGCAGGTTTTGCCCTTTTTCTTTAAGGTGCGGATCACACTTTCCTTCCCTTCGGGGAGAACGCCTGCGATTACCTCGTCCACTCCGGCCTGGCGGCCAATGGCTCTGGCTGTCCGCTCATTGTCTCCTGTGAGCATTACCACATGGATTCCCATGTTTTTAAGCTCCTTGATTGCCTGTGGGCTGTCCTCCTTGATGGTGTCTGCCACGGCAATGATACCTGCAGGACGATCATTTTCCGTAAAGAGAAGCGGTGTTTTGCCCTCCTCAGCCAGCGCTTCGGCCTGCTTTTTCATATTTTGTGAAATGGGCGTACGGCTGCTGATAAAGGAAAGGCTTCCTCCGGTAAGTACATGGTGATCTCTGGTGCGGACAGCAGAAAGCCCGTTTCCGGGAAGTGCCTTAAAGTCTGTTACAGCCTCAGGCTCCATCTGGTTTTCTTCGGCCCGCTTCAACACGGCTTTTGCCAGAGGATGTTCGCTTTTGGCCTCCAGGGCGTGAGCCAGGGAAAGAAGAGAGCCGTCTGTATAGCCGTCTGCGGGAACGATATCCGTTACCTTTGGCTGTCCCTCTGTGATGGTGCCTGTCTTATCCAGGGCAATGATCTGCATCTTTCCTGTTTCTTCCAGAGAAACAGCCGTTTTAAAGAGAATTCCGTTTTTGGCGCCCATTCCGTTTCCGACCATAATGGCTACGGGGGTTGCAAGTCCCAGTGCACAGGGGCAGCTGATGACAAGTACAGAGATTCCTCTTGCCAGTGCAAAACCCAGACCTTGGCCTGCAAGGAGCCATACGATCGTGGTAATAATGGAAACAGTGATAACTGCCGGAACAAAAATGCCGGATACCCGATCTGCTGCCTTGGCAATGGGAGCTTTGGTGGCAGCAGCATCGCTTACCATCTGTATGATCTGGGAGAGGGTGGTATCTTCTCCTACCCGTGTGGCCTGGCAGCGTAAAAAGCCAGACTGGTTGGAGGTAGCGGCAGATACCCGGTCACCCTGTGATTTGTCAACAGGGATGCTTTCTCCTGTAAGAGCAGATTCGTTTACTGCGCTGTTTCCTTCTAATACAATACCATCTACGGGTATATTTTCTCCGGGACGTACAACGAAAATATCCCCGATTTGTACCTGGTCGATGGAGACTTCTGTCTCAGCTCCGTTTTTTATAAGCGTGGCCGTCTTGGGAGCTAGTTTCATAAGGCCTTTTAGGGCATCGGTGGTGCGCCCCTTGGAGCGCGCCTCCAGCATTTTGCCTACGGTGATCAGAGTGACGATCATAGCGGCGGACTCAAAATAAAATTCATGCATATAGGTCATGATGCCGTCCATATCGCCCTGAAGCTGTGCTCCGGTCATGGCAAAAAGGGCATAGGTGCTGTAAACAAAAGCGGCTGTGGAGCCTAAGGCTACCAGGGTATCCATGTTGGGAGAGCCGTGAAACAGGCTTTTAAAGCCGTTGATAAAAAATTTCTGGTTGATTACCATTACAATTCCTGTAAGAAGAAGCTGCAAAATCCCTACTGCAACGTGATTATCTGCAAAAAATGGGGGCACCGGCCAGCCCCACATCATATGGCCCATGGAAAAATACATGAGGACAATGAGAAAGCCTGCGGAACAGAGCAGCCTTTTTTTCAGTATGGGAGTTTCATGGTCAGCCAGCATATCTTCGTTTTCAGATGTCCGGGCAGAAGCATGATCCGATATGCCCTTTTCAGATGCGCCGTATCCTGCCTGCTCTACCGCGGCTATGACAGCCTTTGGATCTGCGTTTCCTTCTACGCCCATGGAATTTGTCAAAAGGCTCACGGAACAGGAAGTAACGCCGGGGACGTGATTCACGGCTTTTTCCACCCGGGCGCTGCAGGCCGCGCAGCTCATGCCGGTTACGGAATATTGTTTCATAAGCATCAATGCCTCCTTTATTTCATCAGTTTCTGCAGGGTGTTCATCAGTTCGTCGATTACCTGATCGTTTCCTTCCCTGATATCATTTACAACGCAGGTGTGGATATGGCTGGAAAGAAGGGTGCGGCTGAAGCTGTTGAGAGCAGCGGTAACGGCGGCTGTCTGTATCAGTATATCCGGGCAGTAGGCATTTTTTTCAACCATGCTTTTGATGCCGCGCACCTGTCCTTCGATCCGGTTTAAGCGATGTATAAGATCTTTATATTCTTTTTCGGAACGCTCTTTTGTCTTATGGCAGCTGCATGCTGCTGGATTTTTTGCTTCCATATAAGTCCTCCTGTCTGATACGGGATTGGGATGAGAATATACCCTGGTGGGGTATAGTGATATTATATACCCTGGTGGGGTATGTTACAAGAGGAATATTAAAAAAATATAACAAAAGCTGTCGTTCCTCTTACGATTTTCTCAGGGACATTGAGAGGAAAGAAAAAATATGATATGTTGGGATCAGAAAGGAAAGGAGGAGAAGAGCATGAAAAAAAGATTTGTGGGATTATTGGCGGTGGTGCTTGTCCTGTTTGGGTTTACAGCCTGCGGAGGCGCTGCTTCCGGTGCAGCTGCGGATAAAATGGAGATAGCTGAAACGATGGCTGTCAGTCCTCCGGCAGCTGCAGGAGGACATATGCCGGAAGCTCCTGCTTTGGAAGAAACAGAACGGGAAACGGGAGAAACGTTAACATCCCGGTCTCAGACACGAAAGCTGATCCGCACGGTAGAACTTCAGATGGAGACAGGAGAATTTGACGCGTTTCTTCAGGCGGTCGGGGAAAAGACAGAGACTTTTGGGGGATATACGGAGCGGTCAGATGTGATGGGAAAACAGGCAGATTCCGAAGGAAATCCCATTTTGCGTACTGCCAGCCTTACAGTCAGGATCCCGACGGGCCGTCTGGATGAATTCATTACAGACCTGGAAGGAAAAGGAAGTATAGTGAATCGTTCGGAAAACACAGAGGACGTTACCCTTCAGTACAGTGATATTGAGAGCAGGAAAAAGACGTTGGAAATGGAGCAGGACAGGATCTGGGCTCTTTTGGAAAAAGCTGATACTCTGGATGCAGTGATCGCCTTGGAAAAACGGCTGTCTGAGATCCGCTATGATCTGGAATCCATGGAATCCCAGCTGCGCTTGTATGATAATCAGGTGGAATACAGTATTCTGCGTTTGGATCTGTCAGAAGTAACAAATTACAGTCCCACAGAGCCTCAGACCATATGGCAAAGGATCCGCACTGGATTTGTGGAAAATGCCCACAGGGCAGCAGGTTTGTTTTCTTCTCTTTTTGTAGGGATCATAATATCGGTTCCGTTTTGGGTTCCTGCGGCGGCGATTCTTTTTATCTTTTACTTTATAGGCCGAAAATATGCGAAAAAACATGGGGAAAAGAAGTGAATTTGCAGTTTGGACCATTTTACGGTATAATGGACTCCTATTTAATTAAAGGAGGACATGTCTGCCCATGGCATCATTTACGAAATTTGCAATCTTGAAAGTGTTCGGGGATCTGGCAGCTTCCAGACCGGTAGATAAAATTACGGTAAAGGATATTACAGATCAATGCGGTATTTCCAGAAATACGTTTTATTACCATTATCAGGATATTTACCAGGTGCTCAAAGCCTATGTCCAGTATTCGGCTGAGCATGTGATCGAGCTGATGGTAGAGGATGAGGGGGAGGATGGTAAGGCAGGCTTAAAGGAAATCCGGTATCTGGAAGCCAACAGAGAGCTTTTATGCAATCTGTATCGCTCTGCTGCCAACGAGGAGGTCAGAAACTGCCTGCAGTCTGCCAGCCAGATTATTTTTGACCGCCTCATTGAAAGCGTATCTCAGGGAATGGAGGTACAGGCAGAGGATAAAAAGATACTCAGTGCGGTGTGCCAGTATACGGTTCGGGGGATCATGACCAGCTGGATGGAAGAGGACGGAATGCTGAACGGGGAAACACTGGAGCAGGTTTTGGTCCGCCTGGACTATTTGTTTAAAGGGGCCATAAGAGAAGCGTTGATGCGGAGCGCGTCCAGAGAACAGGGGCTTCTGCCAGAAAGCAAAATGTTGTAAAGCAAGTCTGCTGTAAATTGTGAAATAAAAGTAAAAAATAGTACACATATGGGTCAAATGCACAAATTTTGTGCATTTGATTTTATTTTGCCTATTGTCAATTAGACAAAAGTCCATATAATGATTAATGGTAAAGGAGATGAAAAAAATGCCCACAGAGAAATTCATGAATCTGGGTGATTACAAGAAACAGGCAATCCTGGATGCAATGCGCGCAGAATTCATGACTACGCCTTACTCGGAGATCCGAATCAGCAGCCTGATCAAGCGGGCAGGCATATCCAGAGCCAGTTTTTATCTGTATTTCCAGAGCAAAGAAGATTTGTTTACCTGTATGATGCATCAACTGAGAGAGCGGCTGGTGCAGGGGCTGGTAGAAGCCTTCCAGGAACAGAAAAGTTCATTTGATGCGTCCATGAGCCGGCTGGTAAACCGGATTATGGATGATGAGATCTACAGAGACTGCTGGGAGTTCTGCAAGCGGGTGATGGAGGATGGGACCTGCAGAGAGGTGGCAGCCTGCGCAGAGCGGGAATATGACAAAGAAGACCTGCGGGAAAAGACAGAAAAAAAATGTTATGAGGCCATGGATCATTCCGGATATCCAGGGCTTGATAAGGAAAAGCTGCGGTATGCCATCGGCATGGGGATGCTGGTAATCCTCAGGATATCCATGCTGTATCTGGACCATGCGGCAGATCCAAAAAGGCTGAAGGAGATGGCAGCCAGGCAGTTTGCCATACTTGACAGAGGAATCCGGGATTAAAATCGTGTATAAAAGAAAGGAAGGCAGAAAAAAATGAAAAAAAGCAGCAAAAGACTGATCGCAGGAGCGGTAGTCCTTTTAGTGGCGGCAGGGTTTGTATTTAAACTGGTGTCAGGCAAAGAGGAGGCCCCGCAGTATGAAACACGTCCTACGGTAGCCGTACAGACACCGGTAACAGGAGACATTACACTCTATACCGAACTTACAGGAACCGTAGAGCCTGTATCCAGAGCGTCTGTAATGCCAAAGATCAGCGGCGAAATCTTAGAGGTAAATTTCCAGGCAGGCGATACGGTACAGGCCGGTCAGGTGCTGTGTAAAATTGATTCAGATGCGTTAAGGACCATGGAACTTCAGATGCAGTCCGCATCCGTAGCCGCAGATACGGCAGGCCGAGGGGCGGGAAATTCACC
>OBYP01000057.1_pt1 | contig 154686 bp, 168 predicted proteins | sample 1501461 | NCBI WGS metagenome assembly OBYP01 (sample SAMEA2580201, study PRJEB22360) | human gut metagenome | biome: human gut; feature: human-associated habitat; material: faeces | place: Denmark | collected 2008/2010 | reverse complement strand
CAGCAACAGCTGCCATGCCCACAGCAGTATTCGCAGAAGGAGACGAAACATTTAAAATCGGTGTGATCGGCCCAATGACAGGCGATTATGCACAGTATGGTACAAACGTATATAATGCAGCTAAAATTGCGGTAGACGAAATCAATGAAGACGGAGGATTTAACGGATATCAGGTTGAGGTACTTGATGCCGGCGACGATATGGGTGATCCGGAGAAGGCGGTAAATGCTTATAATGACCTTCTTGATAAAGGAATGCAGATGCTTTGCGGAGCAACTACTTCCGGTTCCTGTATTGCAGTAGGAGCAGAGGCGGCAGAGAGCACATTCCTGTTTACACCGTCTGCAACAGCCGTTGATTCTATTACAGCAGGAAGCAATGAATTCCGTATGTGCTTTACTGATCCGGCTCAGGGAGCAAAATCCGCACAGTATATCGGTGAGCATGGACTTGCAACAAAGGTTGCTGTTCTTTATGACTCCATGGCGGATTATAACTCCGGTGTACATGATTCTTTTGTAGAAGCGGCAGAGGAGAACGGACTGGAAGTTGTAGCTGATGAGGCATACACAACAGACAACAACACAGACTATTCCGTACAGCTGAAGAAAATTGCTGACAGCGGCGCAGAGCTTCTTTTCCTGCCAAACTACTATTCAGATAATGCTCTGATCCTTCAGCAGGCATCAGAAGCAGGTATGGATATTAAATTCTTCGGCGTTGACGGCATGGACGGAATCCTTGGCGTTGAGAACTTTGATACTTCTCTGGCAGAAGGCGTTATGCTTCTGACTCCTTTCTCTGCAACTGCAGAGGATGAGGCAAGCCAGGCATTTGTAAAGGCTTACGGCGATGCCAATAACGGCGAGATTCCTAACCAGTTCGCAGCAGATACTTATGATGTGATCTATGCAATGAAAGCAGCGGCAGATGCAGCAGAAATTACACCGGATATGGCAAACGAGGATATCAGCGTGGCAATGTCTGAGGCTATGCTTGAGGTAGAGCTGGACGGACTTACAGGAAAAGCTACATGGACAGAGGACGGAGAGTGCGACAAGGAGCCTAAGGCCTTTGTAATTGAAAACGGCGAATATAAAGAAATGGAATAATCAGTGGATAAATATACACTGGAAATTTAAGGGACGGGGGATGGTGCCTGTGCATAAGGACTGTCCTCCGTTCCTTTTATGTAACAATAAAATTTCTATATGAGGTGCACTATGAGTTTTATATCTTATTTAAAAGATGGAATCAGCCTGGGAAGTATCTATGCGATCATTGCGCTGGGCTACACAATGGTGTATGGAATTGCGAAGATGCTGAACTTTGCCCATGGTGACGTAATCATGGTCGGTGCTTTTGTGATTCTCACCGCAGTCACCAGAGGAGGAATGGGTCCGGTTCCGGCAGTGATACTTTCTGTTGTGGTGTGTACGGTATTGGGCGTTGTGATCGAAAAGGTTGCATATCGTCCTCTCAGAAAGGCGTCCTCCAATCTGGCAGTTCTGATCACTGCCATTGGCGTTAGTTATCTTCTGCAGAATCTGGCACTTCTGATCTTTGGAGCAGATGCCAAGAGTTTTGTCACTGTGATTGATGTTCCGTCAGTAACGTTGTTTGGCGGACAGCTTGTTATTAAGGGAATTACCATTGTAACTATTGTTGTCAGCGTTGTTATTATGGTGGCTCTGACCTGGTTTGTACGTAAAACCAAACCCGGACGCGCCATGCAGGCTGTGTCTGAGGACAGAGATGCCGCTCAGTTAATGGGTGTGAATGTAAATGCAACAATTTCCCTGACCTTTGCCATTGGTTCAGGACTTGCTGCTATTGCAGGCCTTCTTCTCTGTTCCGCTTATCCCACACTGACTCCGTACACAGGTGCAATGCCTGGAATCAAAGCCTTTGTGGCTGCAGTTTTCGGCGGTATCGGTTCAATCCCGGGAGCCATGGTAGGCGGTATCCTTCTGGGAATCATTGAGATTTTCGGAAAAGCCTACATTTCATCCCAGGTTGCGGACGCGATTGTATTTGCAGTACTGATTGTCGTGCTCCTTGTGAAACCTACCGGACTGTTTGGTAAAAACATTCAGGAGAAAGTGTAAGGTGGCCGATATGAAAAAAAATATGAATAAGACAACAAGAAGTAATTTTATAACTTATGGAATTGTGATCGTTCTGTTTGCGGTAGTCCAGATTCTTTCCTCCACAGGAAATCTTTCCAGACTTCTGACAGGTCTTCTGGTTCCTCTGTGCGTTTATACGATCGCAGCCATTTCTCTGAACCTTGTAGTTGGATTTTCCGGCGAGCTGAGTCTGGGCCATGCAGGCTTTATGTGCGTGGGCGCATATTCCAGCGCTCTCTTTTCGCATCTGGCAGCAGACGCTCTTCCTCCGGTTCCGAGATTTATTCTGGCGATACTGATCGGCGCGGCAGTGGCAGGCGTGTTCGGTATTCTGATCGGTATTCCGGTACTGAGACTCCGAGGCGATTATCTTGCGATTGTCACCCTTGCTTTTGGAGAAATTATCAAGAATCTTATCAATATTCTCTATGTTGGCGCAGATAAAAACGGTATTCACGCAGCAACAACTTCCTCAGGTCTTGAGCTTGCGGCAGGCGGCAAAAAGATTATGAAAGGCGCTCTGGGTATTTCCGGAACAGCCACTCTTTATAAAGAGATCAAGCCATATTTTTTCCTGATCGGAGTACTCCTTGTTCTGCTTACTCTGTTTATTGTACAGAACCTGGTTCATTCCAGAAGCGGCCGTGCAGTTATGTCTACAAGAGACAACCGTATTGCGGCAGAGTCAGTGGGAATCAATGTGACAAAATATAAGCTTCTGGCGTTTACGGTTTCTGCAGCCCTTGCAGGTGTGGCAGGCGTGCTTTATGCCCATAATATTTCCATGCTCAAGGTATCAGTATTTGATTACAATATGTCAATTCTGATCCTGGTATATGTGGTTCTGGGCGGTATTGGAAATCTCCGTGGCTCCATGATCGCGGCGATTATCCTTTACGCTCTTCCAGAGCTTCTCCGCGGTTTTGCAAATTACCGTATGCTGATCTATGCCATTGTTCTGATTGTTATGATGCTCTTTAACTGGGCTCCGGCAGCAAGAATATGGAGAAGTCGAATAGCAGAAAAAATCCGGGGCGGAAAAACGAAAAAGGAGGCAGCTTGATTATGGCAATGCTGGAAGTAAATCATTTGTCAATTCAGTTTGGCGGTCTTCGTGCAGTTGACGGTTTTCATATCAATATAGAAAAAGGCCAGCTTTATGGACTGATTGGTCCAAACGGAGCCGGAAAAACAACAGTTTTTAACCTTTTGACAGGTGTATACAAGCCAACTGAGGGAATTATCAGACTGGATGGACAGGATATTACAGGGAAAAGTACAATAGAGATTAACAAGGCCGGAATTGCCCGTACATTCCAGAATATCCGTCTGTTTAAAGAGATGTCAGTTCTGGATAATGTAAAAGTTGGACTTCACAACCATTATCAGTATTCTACTCTCACAGGAATCCTGAGACTGCCGAAGTATTTCAAAGTAGAAAAAGAAATGAACGAAAAGGCAATGGAGATTCTGAAGGTGTTTGATCTGGACAAAGAGGCTGAGATCCTTGCAGGAAACCTTCCTTATGGTAAACAGCGTAAGCTGGAGATTGCCCGCGCTCTTGCTACGGACCCAAAGCTTCTGCTTCTGGATGAACCGGCAGCCGGAATGAACCCCAATGAGACTCAGGAGCTGATGGATACCATTCGTTTTGTACAGGAACATTTCCATATGACTACCCTTCTCATCGAGCATGATATGAAGCTGGTGGGCGGCATCTGTGAAAAGCTGACCGTGCTGAATTTCGGACAGGTGCTTACTGAGGGTGAGACCTCAGAGGTACTGAATGATCCGACTGTTATTACGGCATATCTGGGAGAATAGGAGGAACATAATCATGGCAATGTTGGAAGTAAAGGATCTTCAGGTTTATTATGGGGTGATCCAGGCTCTGAAGGGAATTTCTTTTGAGGTAAATCAGGGGGAGGTAATTGCTCTGATCGGCGCCAATGGTGCAGGAAAGACTACAACCCTTCAGACACTGACAGGAATTCTTCCGGCCAAAGCAGGAAGCATTATGTTTGAGGGAACGGATCTTCTGAAAGTTCCGGCGCATAAGATCGTACAAATGGGAATGGCTCATGTTCCGGAGGGAAGACGAGTATTTGCGGATATGACTGTTTATGAGAATCTTCTTATGGGCGCGTATACCCGCAAAGATAAAAATGAGATTACGCAGAGCCTTGAAATGGTGTATAAAAGATTTCCCCGTCTGAAAGAGCGTCAGGGACAGCGTTCCGGAACCTTATCAGGAGGAGAGCAGCAGATGCTGGCCATGGGACGGGCTCTTATGAGCAAACCAAGGATTATTCTGATGGATGAGCCGTCTATGGGACTGTCACCGATTTTTGTAAATGAGATTTTTGATATTATCAAAGAAGTAAGCGAAAGTGGAACTACAGTTCTTCTGGTAGAACAGAATGCAAAAAAAGCTCTTTCCATTGCAGACAGAGCTTATGTACTGGAAACAGGAAGTATTACTCTGGAAGGAAAGGCGGACGACCTGCTTCACAACGAGGCAGTACAGAAGGCTTATCTGGGAGAATAAAACAGCTTTGAAAGCTGTGGGAATGTTGCAAGGAGGAATAAGAATGGATGAGCATATAGTAATTTCAATTGCAAGACAGTATGGAAGCGGCGGACGTACCGTAGGAAAGATGCTTGCAGAAAAGCTGGGAATTTCATTCTATGACAAAGAGATCATCCGGATGGCTTCTGATGAAAGCGGGATCGATCTGGGACTTTTTGGAAAGGTTGAGGGCGGAAACAAAATAAAGCCATCCCTGTTTAATAAGTCCTCACTTTACAGGGGAAAGCTGGTTCAGCCGGACAGTAAGGAATTTATTTCTGATGAAAATATTTTCAGCTATCAGGCGAAGGTTGTGAAAGATCTTGCAGAAAAAGAATCCTATGTGATCGTAGGGCGCTGCGTGAACTATGTGCTGAAGGACCGTCCCAATACCCTGCGTGTGTTTGTACACGCGCCCTGGGATTTCCGCGTGGAACAGGCATCCGAAAAGATTTCCGGTTCCAGGGAAGAAATTGAGAAATTCCTTTTAAAAGATGACAAGAGAAAACAGGAGTATTACCGTAAGTTTACAGGCGGAGTGTGGAATGATGCCACCAACTATGATCTTTGTCTGAACAGCGGGAAGCTTGGGTTTGAAAGATGCGCGGAGGCTATTGAAGCACAGTTAAAGATCATGCTTAATAAATAGGATAGATTCCGGAATCCTTTTTGAAAAGACTTATGAAAAAGCAGAACATAGAGTTGTGACTGAGCATTCAGCAGGAGCTGATTTTTGTATAAAGACAGAAATCAGCTCTTGTTTTTTCTTTTTCTTTTCCCCAATTTACAGGAAAATTATCTTTCAAACGTTGTCTGTACAGTCATGGATGCTGCTTTGTCCTGCATAGAATCTTTTATGGAAGCAAGAGAACAGGAGCGGCAACAATTGAAAAAAAGGAAAAGAAAGTTTGAAAGTTGTATGATTTGCGCAGGAATTCTGTTTGCGGCGTTTACAGTTCTCAGCCGGACCGATAATGCTATAATTCAGGAAGCAGGTATTTCTGCCGCAAAAATAATTGCAGGAGAAGGAATGCAGAGACTTGTAAGGGAAGATCAGGACAGACCTCAGATTGCCCTGACCTTTGATGACGGACCTGATGAGAAATATACAGAAAAGCTTCTGGACGGATTAAAGGAGCGGGGAATCAAAGCATCCTTTTTTCTTCTGGGAAAATCAATAGAGGGAAATGAGCATATTGTAAAAAGAATGCACAGAGAAGGACATCTGATCGGAAATCATACCTATAATCACGTACAGCTTGACAAAATTTCAGAGACCAGAGCCAGGGAGGAAATACTGAAAACAAACAACAGAATTTATGAGATTACAGGAGAGTATCCTGTATACATGCGCCCTCCCTATGGCGCCTGGAAAAAGGACACAGAGTTTTGTGTAGAGATGATTCCTGTATTCTGGACCATAGACACTCTGGACTGGAAAACCCAAAATGTACAGGATGTGCTTCAAAGAGCCCGTAAAAATATAAAAAACGGTTCTGTTATTCTGATGCACGACGAGTACGAAACAACTGTGGAGGCTGCGCTTGCTCTGGTTGACGAGTTTACAGAGCAGGGATGGGAATTTGTGACAGTTGACCGTCTGATTCTTCCGTGAAGCTTGCTTTTTCTGTCTTTTTTCGTTATACTGTTAGACAATGATTCACATTTAAGAACAAAGGAGCAGTAAGATATGGGTCGTTTTTTTAATATGGATAACAAGTTTTTTGTATTTATGGGGAAAATTGCAGATCTCTGCATGCTGAATCTTCTCTGTATTATCTGTTGTATACCGATTGTTACGGCAGGAGCATCTCTGACGGCTTTGTATTATGTGACAATGAAGATGGTAAGAAATGAAGAGGCATATATATTCAGAAGCTTTTTCCGGTCTTTTAAGCAGAACTTTAAGCAGGCGACTGTTATAAATATAATCATGCTTGCAGCCGCAGCTCTTCTTTATATAGATACCAATATTGCAGGAAAGATGGGGCAGCCCGCAGGAAAGATTCTGGGAATGATTTTTGCGGCATTTACCCTTTTGTATGTGATGATCCTTTTATACGTGTATCCGCTTCTTGCAAAGTTTTATAATTCTGTAAAAAATACTTTTAAGAATGCAATTTTAATGGCAATCCGTCATTTGCCGTATACAATTTTGATGCTGCTGATCTGTGCCTGTCCGATCCTGATTTTATTTATTCCGTCATTTCAGATACAGATGTCGCTGATTATGCTGGTGATTCTGTTTGGCCCGGCAGTAATTGCATATGGGAATTCACACTTTTTTGTGAGAATTTTTGACAAGTATATTCCTGAGGAGAGTGTTTCGGAAGAAACAGAGGTAATGTCCTGATGAATGAACTGAATAAAGAATGCCGGGAACAGCGTAAGAGCTGGAACGGAAAACCTTATTGCTCCCTGGACTATATGCTCAGGGAGCGTTTTGGTGAAAAAGTATATAAAGTAACCTTAAACGGGGGGATGTCCTGTCCAAACAGGGACGGAACTCTTGGGACAAGAGGCTGTATTTTCTGCAGCGAGGGAGGAAGCGGAGATTTTGCGGCAGACGTATCGCTGTCTGTTACAGAGCAGATTGAAAGTCAGATCGCGCTTCTTTCCGGCAAGCGGCCTATTCAGAAATATATTGCGTATTTTCAGGCGTATACAAACACCTATGCGCCGGTGGAATACCTGAGGAAGATTTTTAAAGAGGCAATGTCTCATCCCAGGATCGTAGCTCTGTCTGTAGGCACCAGACCGGACTGTCTGGGAGAGGAGGTACTGGATCTTCTGGAAGAGCTGAACCGGATCAAGCCGGTATGGATCGAGCTGGGGCTTCAGACGATCCATGAAAAAACAGCTCAGTACATCAGAAGGGGATATCGGCTTTCCTGCTTCGATCAGGCTTTGGAAAATCTCCGCAAACGGAATATTGAGGTGATCGTTCATACGATTCTGGGGCTTCCGGGAGAGAGTAGGGAAGAGATTCTTGAGACAATGAGATATTTGAATAAAAAAGATATCCAGGGGATCAAACTTCAGCTTCTTCATGTTCTGAAAGGGACAGACCTGGCATATGATTATCTTGCAGGAAGATTTCAGGTTTATGAGAGAGAAGAATATCTGGATTTACTGATTGAATGTCTGGAAAATCTTGATCCGGAAATCGTCATCCACAGGATTACAGGAGACGGGCCAAAAGATCTTCTGATCGCTCCTTTGTGGGCATCGAGAAAACGGGAGGTTCTGAATCTGCTTCACCATCAGATGAAAGAACAGAACAGTTACCAGGGAAAAAGTTTGAAAGTTTCTGATTGTGAAAGAACAGAAGGAACAGACATGTTCCGGATGTAAATGAGAAAGAGGTGGTAGAATGGCAGAACCATTTACAATTTATAAACTGATGGTACTTTATATGGCCCAGCATTCCAGGAAGGAGCTGACAAATTCTCAGATATCAGAATTTGTGCTGGACAGGGATTATACGGATTATTTTCATCTTCAGCAGGTGCTGTCAGAGCTGGTGGAGACAGGACTTCTGAGACGGAGAACCGTTTCCAACAGTTCTCATTACGAGCTGACAGATGAGGGAAGTAAGACACTCTCCTACTTTGAAAATGATCTCTCTCAGGATATCAGAAATGAAATCGAAGAATTTTTGAAGGATTATGGATATGAAATGCCGGAAAGGATTCTTACGCCGGCTGATTATTATACAACCCCTCAGGGAACCTATGCAGTCAGATGCCAGCTGATCGAAAAAGATACAGCGATCATGGATCTGACAATGGCAGCGCCAAATAAAGCGGCTGCGCGGGCCATATGCAAAAGCTGGCCTCAGAAATGCCAGGATATTTATACAACCATCATGGGTGAATTGATCTGAAAAATCTGATAATTTATGGACACTGTCAATAATTGAAGACAGTGTCTTTTTTTGTTTGCCGTTTACAGGAAAAAACTGTTGGAATCTGTAAAGATATTGGGTGTTAAAATGTTGAAAAACAGGTAAAAATAGGAGAATTTGGGTTGACTTAACAAAACGGGGGGGGGGTATAATAAGAACGATACATAGGATTAGGGGGAATCCCTAAAATCAGAGATGGAGGAAAAAGAAGCTATGAAAAACAAAGTAGTAAGAAAACTTCTCATGGTTGGCCTCAGCTCCTCTGTAGTTCTCACAAGCACAGTAGGCGTAACAGCTGCATCTATGGATGCAACTACTACTGATGTTGTTGTTGAAAACGCAGCAGAAGATGAGGTTCTCACACCTGTTGAAGGAGAAGAAGCAGTAACAGAAGAGACCAGCGAAGAAGTGGCAGAAGAAGAAACAACAGAAGAGACTGGCGAAGAAGTGGCAGAAGAGGAAACAACAGAAGATACAGAAAAACAGGAAGAACCAACATATTCTGTAGATGTTACAATACAATACACGCTTGAAGGAACTGACAACGTTGTTGGTACAGAAACAGTAAGTGCAGGAGTAAATAAGTACGATTGTTTTGCTTTCAAAGCAAGTGATTTGACTCAGGTTCCGGGAGGCTATGAGCTTTGTGAGTCGGGAGATATCAGTGGTTCAGCTAGCGAAACTACTATTACAGTATATGTAAGAGAGAAAGCAGCAGAGACAAGATCTATTAATGTTAATTATGTTGATGAAAGTGGAAATATTATTGGAACTGAAACAGTAGAAGTTCCGCAAAATGCCGGTAATTTCAATGCAAGTCTGTTGAAGAATGTGCCAGAAAAATACGCACTTGCTGCTACAGGTGATGTTGCATTAGTACCAGATTCTGATTCTGTTGATGTTCTGGTAAGACTTAAAGAAAAGACTATCATGGTTAACTACATTCTGGAAGACGGCAGCAATGTAGGAACAGGAAATGCAGTAGTTGAAGCTGGTGCAAATCACATCAATACAAGCGCGCTGAAAGATGTGCCATATGGCTATGAACTTGCCAGCACAGGTGATATCAACCTTAATGAAGGTGGCAACTCTGTTAACATCGTTGTAAGAGAGAAAGATTACAATCAGAGTGTTTTTGTAAATTATGTAGATGAAGACGGAAATTTAGTACTTTCCGAAAGTATTAAAGTTTACAAAGGTACTGAATATATCAACACAGGGGATTTGAATATCCCATATGGATGGGAAGTTGCAGAGGCGGGCGACATGCCTATCAAAGATGGTGCAGTAACTGTAGTAGTAAGAGAAAAAGAATACACAAAAGATGTTGTTGTAAACTATGTAGATGAAGCTGGAAATCCAGTACTTACAACAAGCATTAAACTCCTCAAAGATGAAACATATTTCAACACAAGTATTCTGAAAGATGTACCATATGGTTGGGAACTTGCTACATTAGGTGACGTACCAGTGGCAGGTAATGTAGCTTATGTGGTAGTAAGAGAAAAAGAATACACAAAAGATGTTGTTGTAAACTATGTAGATGAAGCTGGAAATCCAGTACTTACAACAAGCATTAAACTCCTCAAAGATGAAACATATTTCAACACAAGCATTCTGAAAGATGTACCGTATGGTTGGGAAATTGCAAATGCAGGTGATGTGCCAGTAGGTGACAACAATGTTGCAACAGTAGTAGTAAGGGAAAAAGAATATACAAAAGACGTTGTTGTAAACTATGTAGATGAAGCTGGAAATCCAGTACTTACAACAAGCATTAAACTCCTCAAAGATGAAACATATTTCAACACAAGTATTCTGAAAGACGTGCCATATGGTTGGATACTTGCAAATGTAGGTGATATCTCTTTAAATGAAGATGGTACAGCTACAGTAGTAGTAAGACAAAAACAGTACACAAGAGATGTTGTAATCAACTATGTAGATGAGGAAGGAAACAACATCCTTACATCTGGAATCAAACTTGATGAGAACGCAACATACTTCAACACAAGCATCCTTACAGATGTACCATACGGTTGGGAAATTGCAAATGTAGGAGATGTTCCGGTAGACTTTGAGACAAACTCAGCAACAGTAGTAGTAAGAGAGAAAGTATACCAGAGAGACGTTGTAATCAACTATGTAGATGAGGAAGGAAACAACATCCTTACATCTGGAATCAAACTTGATGAGAACGCAACATACTTCAACACAAGCATCCTTACAGATGTACCATACGGTTGGGAAATTGCAAATGTAGGAGATGTTCCGGTAGACTTTGAGACAAACTCAGCAACAGTAGTAGTAAGAGAGAAAGTATACCAGAGAGACGTTGTAATCAACTATGTAGATGAGGAAGGAAACAACATCCTTACATCTGGAATCAAACTTGATGAGAACGCAACATACTTCAACACAAGCATCCTTACAGATGTACCATACGGTTGGGAAATTGCAAATGTAGGAGATATCCCGGTAGACTTTGAAACAAATTCTGCAAACGTAGTAGTAAGACAGAAAAAATATACAAAAGATGTTACAGTTAAATATGTGACAGAAGAAGGTGAAGAAGTAGGTACAGGTACACTTGTTGTAGATGAAAAAGATACATACATCAACACAAGTATTCTTACAGATGTACCGGAAGGTTATGTAATTGCAATCATTGGAGATCTTCCAATTGAGGATAACACAGTGGTAGTTACAGTCCGTGCAGAGAAAGAAGATCCGGAAGAGCCGACTCCGACCCCAGATCCGGAAGAGCCGACTCCTACTCCAGACCCAGAAGAGCCGACTCCTACTCCTAATCCGGAAGCCCCAGATCAGCCAATTGATCCGGAAAATCCGACTCCTACTCCAGATCAGAATAAACCAACTGTAGCTCCGGAGAAACCAAACAACAACAATAACCAGAACAACGATCAGAATAAAGCTGATACAAATAAGTCTGAGGTTAAAACAAACAATCCTAAGACTGGCGATGCAACAAATACTGTACCGTTAGTAGCAGGCTTACTTGGAAGTGGTTCTATGATTGGTCTTATCCAGATGCTTAGAAGAAAGAAAAAATAAATAATTCCATCTCAAAAAATCGGGGCTCATTAAAGAGCTCCGATTTTTTTCATGTGTTCTTTTAAGGTTTTTTCATATCCCATATCACTTAACTCGTAAAAATGTTCATTCTGTATTTCAGAAGGAAGGTACTGCTGTCTGACATAGTGATCCGGGTAATTGTGGGCATACTGATAACCGATTCCTTTGCCAAGCTTTTCGTGGCCGCCGTAGTGGGCGTCCTGAAGATGAACCGGCACAGTAGTCCGTGTTTTTTTTACAGAGTCCATGGCAGCAGCGATTGCGTTTACTGCAGAGTTGCTTTTTGGGGCGCAGGCCATATAGGCAACAGCCTGGGAGAGAATAATCTGAGATTCCGGCATACCTACCCGCTCAACAGCCTGTGCGGCAGCGGTAGCTACACAGATTGCCTGAGGATCAGCGTTTCCAATATCCTCGGATGCCAGTATCATGATTCTTCGGGCAATAAATTTGACGTCCTCCCCTGCATAGAGCATTTTAGCCAGATAGTATACAGCTGCATCCGGGTCGGAGCCGCGCATACTTTTTATAAAGGCAGAAATAATATCATAGTGATTGTCGCCTTTTTTGTCATACTGAATCACTCGTTTCTGGATGCACTCTGAAGCAACGTCAAGAGTCAGATGGATGAGGCCGTCCTGGCTTTTTGGTGTGGTAAGGATTCCAAGCTCTACTGCATTCAGCGCGCTTCTTGCATCGCCGCCTGCCATATCTGCCAGAAATTCCACAGCATCCTGATCAATGACAGCACCGTAATTTCCCATGCCCCTGTCACAGTCGTTCACAGCCCGGAGGATCAAAGTCTGAATATCCTCATTGCTCAGAGCCTTCAGTTCAAAGATAATGGATCGGGACAAAAGAGCGCTGTTGACTTCAAAATAAGGGTTTTCTGTAGTTGCGCCGATCAGGATGATTGTTCCGTCCTCTACAAAAGGAAGAAGATAATCCTGCTGTCCTTTGTTAAAGCGATGGATCTCATCAATAAAAAGAATCGTCTTTTTGCCGTACATGCCCAGATTATCCTGGGCTTCTTTTACAACGGCTTCCATATCTTTTTTTCCTGCTACAGTTGCATTGATCTGAGTAAAATTAGCGCTGGTAGTATTGGCTATTACTTTTGCCAGTGTTGTTTTGCCTGTTCCGGGAGGTCCGTAAAAGATAACAGAGGTCAGTTTATCAGCCTTGATAGCGCGGTACAGCAGCTTGTCTTTTCCTACAATATGTTCCTGGCCTACAACCTCTTCCAGAGAAGTGGGGCGGAGGCGGGAAGCAAGAGGAGATTCTCTGTCCAGAGTTTTTGATTTTGCATATTCAAATAAATCCATAATAATCACTCCATTTTGAAAGTATAAATCTGGTTTTGTGTTATTACTGTTATCCCTGGGAATGTCAGAAATATTTTTAAAATTTACGGTTTACAAAGGGTTTCAGGGCTTCTGCAGAGCGGTTTAAAACCAGTTCTTCCGGGAAATCAAGCTCTTCAAGAAGGCTGCGCGCGCTTTCAAACTCATTGATGGCGCTGTCAAAATGAGCGTCGCTGCTCATAACAACAGGTACCTGATATTTCATGCACAATTTCAGCATTTCCGTATCATTTTCTTTTGCGCCCTGGCGAAAGCAGGATGGCTCCAGAGAATGGTTATTCAGCTCCAGAACCTTGCCGTATTCTCTGGCTCCCTGAACAAGTGCAGGATAATCAATTTCATAGCGTCCGTCATCCGGGTGGCCGATAATGTTTACATAGGGATTTTTCATAACATTCAGGTATGCTTCTGTGTTTTCAGCGCGTGAACCCGGTTTCATGCAGGGAAGATGAAGGCTGGCGATCACCACGTCCATATTTCTGAGTTCTTTTTCCCCCAGATCTACCTGTCCGTCTGAATCAAGAATATTAAGCTCAGTACCCAAAAGCAGCCGGATGCCGTGCAGCTCTCTGGAGACAACCTTCAGGTTATGAAAGTAAAAGTTATGGCAGGTACCGGGCATGGCAGGCGCATGCTCTGTAATTCCGAGAATTTCAAGGCCTTTTCCGGCAGCAGCGGCAGCCATTTCGTGAATGGTGCAGTAGGCATGTCCGCTGGCAACTGTATGTGTATGAAGATCAAGAACAGATGTGTATTTCATAAAAACCTCCGTTTTCAGTTTTATTTCCTTGTATCCCCTTTATTATACTCCATTTTGTGCCATTTGAGGATACCTGTATTTTCTTTGTATGTTATCTGTTTTTCCGGCAAAAAGCACTTGCCTATCACGTGCTAAAGTGTTAAAATGTGTTATGCAGTAATAGGACAGTGATTTAAAGGAGCAGAGAATATGGGTAAAAAAATCAGAACAGAAGAGGTAGATCACCTATTTGAAGCGATTCTTTGTTTAAAAGATAAAGAAGAATGTTATACGTTTTTTGAGGATGTATGTACGATCAATGAACTTCTTTCTTTGTCACAGCGTTTTGAGGTAGCAAAAATGCTGACGGATAAACGGACATATCTGGATATCTCAGAAAAAACAGGTGCATCCACTGCCACTATCAGCCGTGTAAACCGTTCTCTGAATTACGGAAATGACGGCTACGAAATGGTTTTTTCCAGAATGAGAGAAAAGGAAGCTCAGAAAGAAAATTCCGAAAAAACAGAATAATACACAGATTAAAAAGAGCAGAGAATACGGGCTTTACCGCATCTCTGCTTTTTTCTTATGAAGGAGTGTCCGGAGATTTGGACTCAGAGGTCATATACTGGTATATGTCCGCAGAAATCTTTTTTGTATTTTCTTTGGCTTCTGAGGAATTTTTTATATTATTGGACAAAACACAGAACACATAGGGGCTGGCGCTGTCCAGTACAACTGCCATATTGTTTTCAACAGAATCTGACTGAGTGCCTTCTGTACCGGCAGTTTCTGTTTCAGCCGGCAAACCTGAGAGAATCTTATCCTTTTCTGCCTGCTGCTTCAGAAGGGACAGCATTTCTGAGGAAGCATTGCTGTTTACAAGGGTCTGATTATAGATTTCAGAAAGAAGGCGGCAGCAGTCTGAGGCGCTGGTGCTATTGGTTTTTTCTGAGCTGTCTGCGGTAAGTGGCGCTTCCAGTCTGGTGGATGTAAATCCATGATCCTGGCAGAACTGGTTTACAGCAGCAGCGCCTGATTTAAAATCTCCGCTGCCCAGAAGGGTAACAAGTTCATTGGCAGCGTTGCTGTCATTGGATGCGATCATCTTTTGGAGAAGGGGCTTCAGGGTTTTCTGATAATCGACGGATGCCTCTGAGGCCGGATCAGGATAAACCAGTTTTTCATATACGGCGCCCATGATATAGGACCGGATCAGATCGGCAGCCTGCATGGTCTCTTCTGCATGGATGGTGCTGTAATCGTCAGTAGCAGGGTCCATAACAGCAATCGCCCAGTTTTCACCTGATTTTTCCAAAGGAGAAGTATACTGAGTCTGAAGGCTTTCCGTAAGCTGACTGAGATGCTGGCCTCTGGCTGCTGTCTGCGGTTCTACAATACTGAAATATTCGTCAATCCCATCTGCAATCCCGGCAACCATTGCCGGATGGTTGGCAGTATTGGTAATATAAAGATCATCATTCTGATTACTCATAAATCCCATTTCAAGAATTGCAACAGGGACAGTGCTCCAGTTGGTTCCTGTCATATTGTCAGACGATATAATACCCTGATTTCCAAGCCCTGTGGCAGCGCAGTAGTGGTTGATGATACAGGAAGCAAGAGTGTTGCTTTTTTCTATGATATCTGAGGAAAGATACTGGTTGGCAGAAGTGGGAGCCATGGTCAGGGCTCCGGAAGCAGAGCTGTCTCCTGCGCCGTTTGCGTGAATTCGCACTGTAATATCAGCATTTTGCTGAGAAGCCAGCTCCGCTCGTTCTTTATTGCTGATAGCGGTTTCATTATCGGTTCTTGTCATAACAACTCGATAGCCCCTGTCAGTAAGCTCCTGCTGTAAAAGAAGGGAAACCTGCAGGTTGACCTCATATTCCGGAACGCCGGAGAAGTTTCCCTGTGTGCCGGAGGTTGCTTTTGCCTTGGTTTCACTGGAACCGGGAGCCATAGGCTCCGGGGCGCTCATATCAACAGAAGGCCCCTGATGTCCGGGGTCGATCACCACAGTGAAATCACCGCTTCCTGAGGCCGGAGACGCAGCGGTATTGGCGGCGTCCCAGTCGATGCCGGAGGGGGTTCCCTCAGCGGGGGAATCAGAGAAGGATTCGGAGCCGTCCTCTGTCTGGGAAGAGGGGGGCCCTATCATGGCCTGGCCTTCCTCGCTTTCGTAGGAAGCGCCAAGGGCAGTAACCGGGAAGGTCAGTATAAGAAATCCGGCGGAAAGAAATTTCAGTATTTTTTTCATATGAATCCTCCTGAAAATAATGATTTATGTGATATAAAAATTGAAAAGCATTTGCTGAACATGGATTTTACAGAATCCTGTTTCCTATATGATAAGCTATAATAAACAATTTGAAAAGAAAAAAATACTTGCAAGACTTTTAGATTAAAATTATAATAACAATACATGAAAAAACTGCAAAAAACACGGAATAAAATATGCAAATTGCACACAGGAAAAGGTGGATTGCAGGGGAAGGAATGAAAAAGTTACATGAATGCAAAAAAGGCAGGATTACTGGCTCTGGCGTTCCTGGTAATCTCGGCTCAGTCTTCCTGCGGAACAGACAAGGCGCAGCAGACAGAAGAGGAAGTACAGGAGGTGGCAGAGGCGCCTGCAGAGGAACAGGAAGAGACACAGCCGGAAATTACTCCGGGAGAAATGCAGGGGCCTCAGCTCGAGGCAGAGGAACCGGAAAATTCAGAACCACAGGGAGATCCGGATCATCATCCGGAGCCGCCGCCTGAGGAGGAGATACAGAATGGCACAGGGGACGGAGCGCTTTCACCTCCGTCAGATGCTTCATCAGGAAGTGTGTTCGGGGGAACTCAATCCTCAGGAGCAGTAACAGATGAAGCGCTTTCCGGACTGCTTTCCAGTCTGGCGTTTCCCACAAATAACGGAAGCTGGTCCGCATATGTATGTAATATTTCAGCAAACACAGAGGGAAGTGTCAATGAACACAGAATGCAGGCTGCCAGTCTCATCAAGCTTTATATTATGGGAGCTGCTTATGAGAATTATGATAATCTGGCAGCGCAGTACGGTCAGGGAAACGTGGACAGCAATCTCCGTTCCATGATTACTGTCAGCGACAATGATGCGGCAAATACTCTTACCGGATATCTGGGAGGCGGAGACGCTGCTGTGGGAATGAATGTTGTCAATGAATACTGCAGTGTAAACGGATACAGCAATACGCACATGGGAAGGCTTTTGCTGCACAGCAATGAACTGGATGATAATTATACGTCTCCTGCAGACTGCGGACATTTTCTTAAAAAGATTTATGACGGATGGAAGTCAGGAGATCCAAAGGCAGCAGCACAGTTTGATCTTCTGGCAGCTCAGGAGAGAAGGAACAAGATTCCGGCCCGGATGCCTGCAGGCGTCAGTGTGGCAAATAAAACAGGGGAGCTTGCAGATGTGGAAAACGATGCGGGAATTATTTACAATACACAAAATGATCTGATTCTTGTATTTATGTCAGAGCAGCTTTCAGAAGCAGGCTCTGCCCAGAGCACCATAGCGGCGCTGAGCCGGCAGATTTACGACTATTATCAGCAGTAGGAAAGGCAGCAGAAGGGACGTCGTTTACAGGGATTGAAACAGCAAAGGAGCTGATTCACATAATATTCTAAAAGGAGGACAACGATATGAGTAGGAAATGGAAAGAGTTTTCAGGAATTGCCCTTTTGAAATGGGCGGCGCTATTTGCAGTGGCATTTGTGCTGTCTCTGCCTGTAACAGCAGAGACCGGATTTGCGGCAAATAATTACACAGTAACAGTTGCTTCAGGATACCTTGCTCTGAGAAATGCAAAAGCCTACGATTCATCCAATGAGATCGGAGAGCTGTATACCGGGGATACGGTGGATGTAACGGATTCAAGTGGGTCTACTTACTGGACTGTTTATTCTCCAAAGCATGGAAAAACAGGATATGTGAACAGAGCGTATCTGGCAAATTCAGCAGGCTCCAGAACAGTAAAGGTAGACAGCGGTTATCTTGCCCTGAGAAACGACAAGGCCTATGACAGCAAAAATGAGGTGGGCAAGCTGTATACCGGAGATACCGTACAGATCGCCAACACAAATGATGACACTTACTGGCTGGTATATGCTCCCGGACTTGGCAAGGGCGGATATGTAAACAAAAATTATCTTCAGGGCACCTCTTCCGGCACTTCAGGAGAAACAAGAACAGTCAGCGTAAGCAAGGGCTATCTTGCTCTGAGAAATGCCAAAGCCTATGATTCATCCAATGAGATTGGGGAACTGTATACAGGAGATACAGTACAGCTGATCGACACCAGCGACGCTACCTACTGGTATGTATATTCTCCGAAGCTTGGCAAAAACGGATTTGTAAACAAGAATTATCTGACAGGAGGTTCTTCTTCCTCAGGAACTGTTACAAAAACAGTCAGCGTAAGTAAGGGATATCTTGCTTTGAGAAGTGCCAAAGCCTATGACGCAGCCAATGAGATCGGGGAATTATATACCGGCGATACGGTACACGTAACGGATACCAGTGATTCAACCTACTGGTATGTATATTCTCCAAAGCTTGGAAAAAGCGGATATGTAAATAAAGATTATCTTTACTGATAAAAAAGAACTTCGCTGAAATGTAAAGCGAAATGCAAAAAGGGGGCTTGAAAAAGTCCCCTTTTATATCACCGGTGATCAGAAGCAATGTTATTTTTTCGATTTTTTGCTTTTGGTAAATTCTTCATTGTTCTCATCCCGCAGTTCATCTACAAGCTGCTCGATGAGCATTTTTTTTGTGTACACATCAAAGCTCAGAAGACAGATAAAGGAAAAAAGCTTCAGAAATCTGCGGTCTTCTTCAGGCGCTGATTCAAAAGTAGCTTCAGCGGTATGGTAGCGTTTTACCAGATCTTCTTTCAGAAGCTCTACCTGGTCCTTTTCCATGCTGAACACCTCGTTGTAGACAGCAGTCAGATCCATGTCTGAATCTGAACGGAAATATTTTTCTGTGATAGGCCCCAGAAGCGTTTGGATGTCATTAATGGAAAGAATGTTTTTAAAATAATAAATAAAAATAAGCAGAAGAAGATGCTCCCTGGAATAACGTTTCTTTTCCGGGGACGGGAGCAGATTATTTTTGGCATAATTATTGATCATGGTTTTTGTCAGGATCTTATCTTCCGGATAACGCTTGGAGGAGGCAAGCTGTTCCTCCATAAAAGTAGTGACCTGATCCATGTATAAATTAATGTTCGGAATATCTTCCGGTTTAATATAATCAATTCTTGAAATACTTTCCAGTATACTGCCTATCATATCCTGTGTATTGATCGTCATAGTTTATCACCTCTGCATTCTATTATATAGTTTTCAAAACTACTTGTAAATATTTTTCTTACTGATTTTATTTGGAATTAAGGGTTATTGCTACTGATCATACAGCACTGTCCGGCCAGGCGTTTTGGCATAAATACTCCAGGATTCTGAACAGCTATTCATGAATGATCCGGTTTTTCTGTCGGTATTCTCTGGGAGACTGTCCATATACATTTTTGAAAGCCCGGGAAAAGTGAAGCTGATTGGGATAGCCTACCTGAACACTGATGTTTTTCACAGGCATATCTGAGGTTTTCAGAAGTTCTGCGGCTTTGGACATACGGTAGTGGATCAGGAATTCCTGTGGAGCCTGTCCGATCACTTCTTTAAAAATTTTGCCGAAGTAGCTTCTGTCCAGATTCAGTCTCTGAGCCATATCTTCTATGGTAATGGGAAGCGCATAATTCTGAGAGATAAAGGTAATGGCTTCATCCGTATAAAACTGGGATCGTTTTCCGTTCTGAACTCTGCGTCTGGAGGCGGAACCTGTAAGCAGGGCGTCCATGATCAGATAAAGGTGTCCGATCAGATGAAGGGACGAGGTTTCGGAGGGACTGGAAGCCAGATGGAGCAGTTCACTTTTCAGAGTTTCGGAAATCTGATGGGAGGTGGGGATAAAAACAGGGGATTCCGTGGAAAGTCCCGCAGTATCCAGGATCTCTTTTGCCTTCAGTCCGCTGAATTCCACCCATGCATATTCCCAGGGATCTTCTCTGTCGGCGAAATAGGTGTTGATCCGTTCCGGTTCAATGAGAAAACCCATACCGCCGTGAAGCTTGTATTCTTTTGTTGAGGTTTTTGTTTCGTCAACAAGAAGTGTACCTTTGCCGGAAAAAATATAATGGAACAGAAAGTGATTTCTGACAGAAGGACCAAAGGAGTGGAGAGGACGGCATTTTTCATACCCATACTGGTATAAGGTCAGATCCATAAAGCGGTCGTCAGAAAACACATGGAACAAGGGAATAGGCATATTTATTCCTCCTTTTTAATTTGTATATGTGCAATAGTGCTAAAAAAATAATGATAATTATGTTATATTTAAACAAAAAAACTTGGTTTTTTTATATTATATACCTGAATGAGTAGTAACTTCAACTATATTCGTGAAAAAACGCATTATGATATAAAAATGGATTCATGCCTCCATTTACCGAAAGATAAGGTAATGATAAAATGGATTCATAAGAAACCGTATAAACTGTACAGAATATAAAGGGATCGAAAAACAGAGGAAAGGGGAAACGTAATGAGAAAAGTAAAACTGTTTACCTGGGCAGCCCTGGCAGGAATTCTTGGTTCCGGTATGGTGCTGTCCGGCTGCGGAGCTTCGGAAAAGGACAATGAAAAGACAAAAATAGAAATGGTCCAGTACAAACCGGAGGCAGTAAAAGCTTTTGAGAAGATGGAAGAAAAATTTAATGCCTCTCATGATGATATTGAGCTGGTCATAGAGTCTCCCAATGAGGCTATGACTGTTTTGAAGACCAGATTTATCAAAGAGGATCAGCCGGATATTATCGGAATCGGAGGAGATATTAATTATTCCAATTTTCTGGATGCGGATATGCTGATGGATATTTCTGACTTTGAGGGACTGGCAGATATCAAGCAGGCATATCTGGACATTGACAAAAATCTGGAATTTATTCCAAAGGATGGAGTATATGCAGTTCCTTATGCCGCAAATGCCGCAGGTATTCTTTATAACAAGGATATGTTTGAAGAAAATGGATGGGAGATCCCTGAAACCTGGAATGAGTTTCTTGAACTTCTTGATACCATTCAGGCATCCGGACAGCAGCCGCTTTATTTTGGATTTAAGGATGTCTGGACCTGTCTGGCGCCCTGGAATGCAATGGCCTGTGATCTGGCTCCCGCAGATGTGTGCCAGCAGGTAAACAGAGGAGAGACGACTTTCTCAGTGGAATACCGGGAACTGGCAGAAAAGATCCTTCAGCTTCTTCCCTATGCTCAGGAGGATCCTTATGCATACAGTTATAATGACGCCTGCACAGCTTTTGCAAGAGGAGAGTCTGCCATGTACTGTATCGGAAGCTATGCGGTACCTCAGATTAAATCAGTAAATCCTGATATGAATATTGATTCTTTTGTGTTCCCGGCAAATGACAGCGCAGACGGTCAGATCCTGAACTCAGGTGTTGACCTTCAGTTCTGCGTTATGGAGGACTGCAAAGACAAAGAAGCCGCCTATGAGGTTCTGCGTTTTATGCTGGAGGATGAAAACATCCAGATTTATCTGGACGATCAGAATGCTGTGCCGTGCAAAGAGGGAGACTTTACCCTGCCTTCTATGCTGGACGGTATGAAGGAATATATTGAACAGGGAAAAATGACAGATTATCAGGATCATTACTATCCGGCGGAAATGGCTGTGGATGCAATGATACAGACATATCTTATGAATCAGGATACAGATGCCTGGCTGAAAAAATTTGACAGCGACTGGAAGCGATACAACCGTGATCTGATCCGCAAGGTGCAGGAATACCAGGAGGAAAACGGGGAAGGAGGAAGTAGATCATGAAAGGAAATGACAGAAAACGTACTTTTTTGCTGATTACCATTCCGATTCTGGCATTATTTTTTGTTTTTAATACGCTGCCTCTGATCAAGGGATTTATTTACAGCTTTACAAACTTTAAAGGGTATGGAAGCTATGACTGGGTAGGACTCAGAAATTATATTGATCTTTTTCAGGACGTAAGAGTAGGGAAATCCTATTTGTTTACCTTTAAGTTTGCCATTGTGGCAACTATTATTGTAAATATTTTCAGTCTGATCCTTGCGCTGGGGCTGAACAGTAAGATACGGGCAAAAAGTGCGCTCAGAGGAATCTATTTTATTCCCAATGTTCTGGGCGGCCTGGTAGTGGGTTATATTTTCAGCTTTATCTTTACTTATATTCTTCCAGCTGTGGGAAAAGCTCTTGGAATCGATTTTCTCAGCAGCAGTATGCTGGCAGATACAAAGAGCGCCTGGTTTGCCATTGTGATCGTGGCGGCATGGCAGGCAATTGCAATGAATACGATCATTTATATTTCCGGTCTTCAGACAGTGCCGGAAGATGTATATGAGGCGGGAGCCATTGACGGGGCAACCGGATGGACAAAATTTAAAAACCTGACCTTTCCGCTGATCGTTCCGTTTTTTACCATCAATATGGTTCTCTGTATGAAAAACTTCCTGATGGCATTTGATCAGATTATGGCATTGACAAAAGGCGGCCCTGCACAGAGCACAGAATCCATCTCATTTTTAATCTACAAAAATGGTATGGACGGCGGACAGTTTGGATTCCAGAGCGCCAATGCAGTGATATTTTTTGTAGTCATTGTTGCAATTTCTGTATTTCAGCTGACATTTATGAATAAGAAGGAGGAGCAGTTATAATGAAAGAAAAATGCAAGCACACAGGCAAAACCAACTGGCCTGTAACAATTCTTCTGATCATGGGCTGTTTTACGATCTTTTTTCCTCTTTATATGGCTGTGATCATTGCTTTTAAAAAGCCCTCTGAAATGACAAATGATATTATGGGAGCGCTTTCCTTTCCTTCTTCCTGGAGCTTTGACAATTTTGCTGAGGCAATGAGAGTGACTGACTTCTGGAATTCTCTGGGAAATTCTCTGCTGATCACAGCGCTGACAGTAATAATTGCCATTCTGGTACATTCTCTTGCAGGATATGCCATTGGAAGAAATATGGGAAACAGTAAATTTTATAAATTCGCATATCTCTACATCGTTAGCGGAATGTTTGTTCCTTTTGCTATTCTTATGATGCCTCTGGTAAAACAGACATCTCAGATGGGAATCGGAAACAGGGCTGGAGTAATTATCCTTTATGTGGTATTTTATATGCCTATGAATCTTCTTCTGTATTCCGGATATCTGAAAAATATTCCTCTTGCACTGGAAGAGGCTGCAAGAGTGGACGGAGCGGGAACCTGGAAAACTTACTGGAGTATTATTTTTCCGGTGATGAAGCCCATGCATGCAACGGTTGCCGTACTGACTGCCCTGGGAACCTGGAATGACGTAATGACGCCTCTTGTAATTATGTCCGGCACAGGCAAGAATACTCTGCCTCTGGCGCAGCTTAATTTCCAGACGCAGTTCGGAACAAATTATAACCTGGCCTTTGCATCCTATCTGCTGGCTCTGATCCCGATTCTGCTGTTTTATCTGTTCTGTCAGAAACAGATTCTGAACGGTGTGGTAAACGGAGCAGTGAAATAGAAGTGAAATGATAAAAACAGAATTGAAATCATAAAGAAAGTATATCTCCACAGGGGATAAAGTGAGGAAACAATTATGGCAATAGCAGTGAATGAAAAAGTATTTACCCTTTGCACAAAAAACAGCATGTACCAGATGAAAGCAGATGAACATGGGGTACTGCTTCATACCTACTATGGAAAAAGAACAGAGCAGATGGATTTTTCCTATCTGATCCAGAAGAGGGATCACGGATTTTCCGGAAATCCTTATGATGCAGAAACGGACAGAAAATATTCACTGGATACGCTGCCTCAGGAATATTCCTGTCAGGGAAACGGCGACTACAGGGAAAGCGCTTTTGCTGTAAGAAACCAGTATGGAGTTTCTGCTTCTGATCTTAGGTTCCAGGGGTATGAGATTCTGAAAGGCAAATATGAGATTCCGGGTTTACCGGCATTTTACGCAGAAGACAGCGCACAGGCGGACACACTTGTGATATCCATGAAAGACCGGGACGGGGAAATTATGGTAAAGCTTTATTATGGTGTGTTTGAGGAATTTGACCTGATCACAAGGGCAGTCTGTGTGGAAAACCTGGGAGAAGAGGAGGTTTATCTGGAAAGAGCCCTGTCCTGCTGTGTGGATCAGACCTGCGGAAACTGGGACTGGATGACGTTTTATGGAAAACATGAAATGGAACGACAGGTTTCCCGTACGCAAGTTCATCATGGCATACAGTCTGTGGGAAGTTTAAGAGGAACCTCCAGTCACCAGTATAATCCTTTTGTGGTTCTGGCAGCTCCTCATACAACAGAAACTCAGGGAAACTGCTTTGGGGTATCTCTTCTTTACAGCGGAAGCTTTCTGGCTCAGGTAGAAAAGGACCAGTTTGATCAGACAAGAGTTCTGATGGGAATCCACCCGGGGAATTTCTGCTATAAGCTGCTTCCGGGACAAAGCTTCTGGACGCCGGAGGCCGCTATGGTGTACAGTGACAGCGGTTTTGAGGCAATGAGCCATAATTATCATAAAGCTATCAGAAATCATCTGTGCCGGGGAAAATTTAAGAATGCCAGACGTCCGGTTTTGATCAACAACTGGGAAGGAACTTATTTTGATTTTACAGGGGAAAAGCTTTTCCATATGGCAGAGGAAGCGGCTGATATGGGCGTGGAGCTGTTTGTAATGGATGACGGCTGGTTCGGAAAAAGAGATTCTGATAACAGCGGTCTGGGAGACTGGTATGTCAACGAGAAAAAACTGGGCTGTACTCTTCAGGAACTTTCCGCAAAAATCCATGGCCTTGGCATGAAATTCGGTATCTGGTACGAGCCGGAGTGTGTATCTGAGGACAGCGATCTTTACCGGGCTCATCCGGACTGGGCGTTTACCGTTCCCGGAAGGAAGCCGGTAAGATCAAGAAACCAGCTGGTACTTGATTTTTCCAGACAGGAGGTGCGGGATTATATTTTTGATCAGATGAGCGCCGTACTGGACAGGGCGGAAGTGGATTACCTGAAATGGGATTTTAACCGCAGTATCTGTGACGTATATTCTGCCGCACTTTCTGCAGACCGTCAGGGAGAGGTACTGCACCGTTATGTGCTGGGACTGTATGAGTTTCTGGAGCGGCTTGGAAAACGATATCCGGATATGCTGATGGAAGGCTGCAGCGGCGGCGGAGGACGTTTTGACGCAGGAATGCTTTATTATACTCCTCAGATCTGGTGCAGTGATGACACAGATGCCATTGAACGTCTGGATATCCAGTACGGAACTTCCTTTTGCTACCCGGTCAGCACGATGGGAGCTCATGTATCCGCCTGCCCAAATCATCAGACAGGAAGATCTGTCCCTCTGAGTACACGGGCCACAGTAGCCATGGCAGGAACCTTTGGATATGAGCTTGATCCTGCAAAGCTGACTTCAGAAGAAAAGGCAGAGATCAGGGAACAGATTATAAGGTTTAAAGAGTATTATGAGCTGATACAGACAGGAGATTATTTCCGTCTCACATCTCCGGATACAGAAAGGTATTATTCCGCCTGGGAGTTTGCTGCTTTGGATAAAAAAGAGGCTCTTGTAAGCGTGGTGGCTTCCAGGGTACGTGCCAATGACCAGCCGGCCAGAGTGCTTCTGGGAGGACTTCAGGAAAACGGAATCTATCTCTGTGACGGAAAAGAATATACAGGAGGCGCGCTGATGTATGCAGGATTTCCGCTTCCGGAAGCAAAACAGGAATATGAGAGCTGGAATTTCCATTTTTTATTAAAAGAATAACGAATTTATCATGAACAGAAAATAAGGTTTTACAGCGTGACAGCTGTCAGAATCCCTTTTAAGCAGAATGAGTGCGGATCAGACTGCTTAAAAGGGATTTTTACTTTATTTTTACAAAAGAGGTCTTGACAGATAAAAATAGTTTATATATACTAACTTTAATAAGACTGTACATAATTAACACGGATGAGAGACTGGCATTATAAGACACAGAAAGAAGTGAAAAAACGATGCCGCTATCTATGGTAAATCAGGGAGAACCCCATATCGTTATTGGTACGCTGATCTCAGGAGGCTGTGTGGGAACAGGAAAAATCTGACAGAAGTCAGGAGGGATATTAATGGGAACATTTGTTGTACTTGCAGTTCTTATACTGGCAGTGGGGCTGGTGCTGAGAAGTATGATTCGGGCGAAAAAAGCCGGAAAATCTCTTCAGTGCGGCTGTGACTGCTCAAGCTGCGGAGGACATTGCTGCAGTTCAGAGCTAAAAGAAAATCACACAAAATAAAATGTGCAGGAAAGTCTGTGAATAAAAAAGTAATTTCTGTATATGATGATAGTAACAAAAGGCTGGTTAAAAATACCGGCCTTTTTTCATATCTTTATGTTGGATCATATGGAGGGATTACTATGTGGGGATTTATTGTGGCACTTGTTTCAGGCGCGCTTATGAGTATTCAGGGAGTTTTTAACACAGAAGTGACAAAGCAGACCAGCCTGTGGGTATCTACAGGCTGGGTCCAGCTTTCAGCCTTTGCCGTCTGTGTGCTTGCATGGCTTTTTACAGGCAGAGAAAGTATCGCTGCATTGTGGCAGGTGGAAAATAAATATACGCTGCTGGGCGGAGTTATAGGAGCCTTTATCACAGTTACCGTGATTCAGAGCATGGGTGCCCTGGGACCGGCAAAGGCAGCCATGCTGATCGTTGTCTCCCAGCTTCTTGTGGCCTATGTGATCGAGCTTTTTGGACTTTTCGGTGTGGAAAAGGCTGTGTTTGAGTGGAGAAAGGTTGTGGGAATGGCTGTGGCTATTGCAGGTATCATAATCTTTAAATGGCAAAAATAGTACTTACCTATTGTAAAAGCACCGGGAATTCGTTAAAATAGGGTATGGTCAGGTATGAGAATCGGGGAAAAGATAAGGAGTGACCCGATATCAGAGTACAGAAAATAAATCTAAAATCAGTAAATCTGAGAATCCTGTTTCTTTTTTTCCTTTTTATTGTCAGTCCGGGAATGTGCGGCTGCGCAGATAGGGAAACGGAGCTTCTTCTGGAAGAGGAACAGGAGGAACTGTCAGCTCAGGCTGAGGAAACAGCTGATAAGGAGCAGGAGAAGGACCTTGCTTCCCCAGAGGAAGCTGTTACGGAGAAACCGTCTTCTGTGCCCGCGCAGCCGCCGGAGGAAATTTACGTGGATGTGTGCGGAGCTGTTGTGCAGCCGGGAGTATACGCAATGAAGTCTGACAGCAGAGTGTTTCAGGCTATTGAAGCAGCCGGAGGCTTTCTTCCGGATGCGGCGGGAACAAGCATTAATCAGGCCTGCGCGTTAAGCGACGGACAGCAGATTTATGTACCTACAAAAGAAGAGGCGGAAAAGGGAATGGCAGGGCAGCCGTCAGGAGGCGCTGCAGATCCGGGTACCGGCGGAGCTGTAACGGAAGCAGCAGGAACAGGGGAAACGCAGGATTCAGGAACAGTAAATCTGAACACAGCAGATTCTGCAGCGCTTCAGACACTGCCCGGTATCGGCGAAGCCAAGGCCCAGGCCATTCTGGCCTACCGGGAGGAAAAGGGCGGCTTTTCCGGTACGGAGGAGCTGATGAACGTGCCGGGGATCAAGGAAAGCACCTTTTCAAAGATAAAAGACAAGATTGCAGTAGAATAAGGAGATTGTAAATGAGCAGGAAAGTATTAGTGGTAGATGATGAAAAACTGATCGTAAAGGGCATCCGTTTCAATCTGGAACAGGACGGTATGGAAGTGGACTGCGCTTACGATGGTGAGGAAGCAGTGGAAAAGGCAAAGGAAAAGCATTATGACATTATCCTTCTTGATCTTATGCTTCCCAAGATGGACGGCCTTGAAGTCTGCCAGCAGATCAGGGAGTTTTCCAATGTTCCCATTGTAATGCTTACTGCCAAAGGCGAGGATATGGATAAGATCCTGGGACTGGAATACGGCGCAGACGATTACATTACCAAGCCTTTTAACATTTTGGAGGTAAAGGCAAGAATCAAGGCGATCATGCGCCGCGCCCGTTCAGAAAGCGAGGAGAAGGAAAAGGCCAAGACCATTGAGACAGGTGATCTGAAGCTTGACTGCGAGAGCCGTCGTGTGTTTATCGCAGGCAAGGAGATCAATCTGACAGCGAAAGAATTTGATGTGCTTGAGCTGCTTGTATTTAATCCGAACAAGGTTTACAGCCGTGAAAACCTTCTGAATATTGTCTGGGGATATGAATATCCGGGCGATGTGAGAACTGTGGATGTACATATCCGCCGTCTCCGTGAAAAAATCGAGGCGAATCCCAGTGAGCCGAAGTATGTACACACCAAATGGGGTGTAGGCTATTATTTTCAGGCATAAGCCATGAAAAAGAAAAACAGGTTTTTTAAGAGTCTGCGTTTCCGGATCCTGATCATTCTGGTGATTCTGGGAATTGTACCCAGTGTAATCGTTACGCGGATGATGATCGGCAATTATGAGAAACAGGCTGTGGCAGTAAGGGCAGGGGCAGTCAGCAATCAGTGCAGTATTCTTTGCAATCAGATCATTAAGGAAAATTATCTCAATGATCCCAGCTCCGAGGCTGTAAACGGCAAGCTTGAAATGCTGTCCAATGTGTATGGCGGGCGTATCCTGATCGTGGACAGGGATTTTAAGATCGTAAAGGATACCTATCATGTGGATGAGGGGAAAACTCTGGTTTCTCCAAAGATCATCCGCAACTTTAAGAAAGGGGAACCTACGGATTATCAGAGAAAGGGACAGGTGATCGAGTTCGCAGTTCCTGTGAGAAGTGCGGATGTTCCTCAGATTCAGGGAGCCATGCTGATGACGATCTCCTGCAGTGAGATCACGGCTACCATGATGGAACTGAATTATCAGGGACTTCTTCTGATCGCAGTGATCGTGGTTTTGTCTGTTTTCCTTGGATATATTCTTGCCACTGTTCTGGTGAAGCCTCTTGCCCGTGTAACCAAGTCTATTGAAGATCTTACGGACGGATATCAGAATGATGAGATCTCCGTACCGGATTATACGGAGACAGAGCTGATCACAGATGCTTTTAATAAGATGCTGGCAAGAATGAAGGTTCTGGATGAATCCAGGTCCGAGTTTGTTTCCAATGTGTCCCATGAGCTGAAAACACCAATGACCTCCATGAAGGTTCTGGCAGATTCTCTGGTAGGCCAGCAGGGAGTTCCGGAGGAGCTTTATCAGGAATTTCTGCAGGATATTACTGCTGAGATCGACAGAGAGAACCGGATTATTACAGATCTTCTCAGTCTGGTAAAAATGGATAAAAAGACAGCGGATCTTTCCATACAGCACATGGATATCAACCAGCTTCTTGAGGACATCCTGAAGCGTTTAAGACCTATTGCGGATAAAAGGAGCATTGACCTGATCCTTGACAGCTTCCGTCCGGTGGAGGCGGATGTGGATGAGATCAAATTTACTTCCGCTATCAGTAATCTGGTGGAAAATGCCATTAAATACAATGTGGACGACGGATGGGTCAGAGTATCCATAGACGCGGACCACAAATATTTTTATGTGACTGTGGCAGATTCCGGGATGGGAATTCCGGAAGATTCCCTGGAGCGTATCTTTGAGAGATTTTACCGTGTGGATAAATCACATTCCAGAGAGATCGGAGGCACGGGACTGGGACTTGCCATTACAAGAAGTACCATTGCCATGCATCATGGCGTGATCAAAGTATTCAGCAGAGAAGGCGAGGGAACAACGTTTTCCGTTCGTATTCCGCTGTCATATATTCCGTAGGAGGTGCCGGATGAAGAAATTTTTAAGTGTCCTTCTTCTGGCTGTTTCTGTATGTATGCTGGCTGCCGGCTGCAGTATTGAAGTAGAAGAACAGCAGACGCCGGATAAATACAGCTTTTATTATCTGAATGCAGCAGAGACAACTCTGGAGAGGGAAGCATATGAACCAAAAGAGGAATCAGCAGACTTTATGGTCCGTGAGCTGATGCAGAGCATTGGAAACAGGAAGGTTCCGGAGGACGGGATCGCACTGCTTCCGGAAGAGGTAATACTTAATTCTTATAATTTTCAGGATGATGTGCTGGTTATTGATTTCAGCGCCCAGTACCATGAAATGAGCAGAGCCAGAGAAGTCCTTACCAGAGCCGGGATTGTAAAAATCTTTTTGCAGGTGCCGGATATCCACCGTGTTCGATTTACTGTGGAGGGGCAGGAGCTTACGGATTCCCGGAACAATAAGATCGGGGATATGACAGAAGAAAGCTTCCTGGAGCTTTCCGGCAAGGATACCGATTACAGGTATGATACTTTTACCCTGTATTTCGCAGACAAAAGCGGGAAGAAGCTGGTAAAAGAGGAGAGAAATATTTATTACAGGCGTACCCTTCCAAAAGAAAGAGTGGTGCTGGAACAGCTTGCCAAGGGTCCCATGGAGGAAGGGCATTATGCGGTGATTCCGGAAAAATCCGTGATCCTCAGCGCTACCATTGCAGACCGGATCTGTTATATCAATATGAACAGGGCGTTTCAGGAGGAAGCACTGGATGTGTCAGAAAGCATTCAGATCTATTCTGTAGTGAATTCTCTTCTGGATTCCTGTGAGGCAGATAAGGTTCAGCTTTCTGTAGAAGGAAGTATGGACGGAAATCTGAGAAGCAGTATGCCCCTTTATACATTTTATGAAAAAAATGATCAGTTGGTGGTTCACGAAAAAGAGGAATCCTGACAACTGTCATTCATATCTTTTTACATGATTTTATACGGAAAGGAAGGCAAATGACAAGACGTCCGGTTTGTCTTGTTTGTCTGTTCCTGATGCTGTGTATGTGTCTGGCTGATCTGGCAGGGGTTCCGCTGATACGCGGAACTCCTTTGCCGGAAACAGTGCAGACCTACATAAAAAAGCATCCGGACTCTGTGATCTGCGGGGAGGTACAGAGATGCCAGGCAACGGAATTTTCCTTTTCTGTCTATCTGAAACAAGTCGTTCTGATCTGTCGGTCAGAAAAAATTCCCATTGAAAATGTAAGAGTATTTTTAAAAACAGAAGAAGAGCTTCCGGCAGGCACGGCTGTGTGTATTTCCGGGAAGCTGGAACAGGTGGAAGCGCCGAGAAATCCCGGTGAATTTGATTCCAGGCAGTATTATGCCTGCCAGCACATTTATTATTTTATGAAAAATGGAATCATAAAAAGAAAAAGCAGAGCTTATTCAGGATATCAGCAGTTTTTGCTTGAGCTGAAGGACCGGATACATACGGTACTGAAGCTTTCTGCAGGCAGGGATGCGCCGGTTTTTGAGGCAATGCTTCTTGGAGAAAAAAGTGAGCTGGATCAGGATCTGAAGCTCCGGTATCAGATGGCGGGAATGGTCCATATTCTTGCTATATCAGGTGTCTGTTTTCTGTGTTGGATATTTCTAATAGGCGAAAGAATGGCTTAAAATGGGCGTTTGTGAGCATTGAGTTTAGAAAAAATACATATTTTAATTGTGCTTTTACGCCTTGTTTTGCACCTGAGAGTGATTTGCAGAACTGATAGGGTAAGTGATAATAAAACTTTTTAACGAAACTAAATACAATTTGGCAAAAGATGTACAATATTTGGCGAAAACATATTATTTTACGAAAGGGACATGTATGGAAAAAAAGATTGTGGCAATCCGATATTATAATGTATGGTTCTATTTGCATGTCAATTCAGAACAGGATATGGTAAAAATCTCATATTTGACAGATAGAATTGATGCTGGAGAACAGATGGTAATGAAAGATATTTATCAATGGTGTCAGGGACATGGAATAAAATATAATTCAAAATTTGTATATAGAAAAGATTTTTCTCTGAAAGCGAATATATGGAATTTCTATTCATATATGCGTAGTAAGATAGAAATGAGCAGGACGAAAGTAGAAATATAAAAGGTAGGAATATCAGTCTTGACCACAACACTTAATGCTGCTAAAATTTAAAATAGTATGCATACAAAGGAAGTGTTTGAGTGGGTAGAGGAAAAAGTATTAATGTATATTTGATTGATGGGGAAGCTACGGGGAAAATACAGGCAAAAATATCTAATTGGAATGGAATTGCATATAAAATACCGAGAAATTTATTATCAGAATGTAAAAATTTAGAGGCATTTAATCAAAGTGGAGTATACTTCCTTTTTGGAGCTGATATGGTGTATGTGGGGCAGGCAGAAGTTCGCAAAAATGGAAAAGGAATTCATCAAAGAATTCTTGATCATGAGAATGATAAATATAGGAACTGCTGGGATGAAGTTGTAATCTTTACAAGACAAGATAATTCGCTAGGAAGAACGGACATTTCATATCTAGAAAATCGTTTTTATAATAAAGCACTAGAAGCTGGTCGATTTAAAGTGCTAAATGCCAATGAACCAACCGTAGGAACAGTGACGGCAGAAAAAGAAAGTGAATTAGAGGAATATATAGATCAATCCGAACTGGTTTTGGGTGTTTTAGGCTATAGAGTTTTTGAACCCAGAAATGATTTTATGGAAGAATTTGATAATATAGGTAATAATGAATGTGGCAAGAAGTTTACTTCAATTCCCAAACTACCGGATGATTCTGGGGGAGTAGGTGACTTTATTCTTCAAGCTATGCGTAATTTGGAGAAGGCGGGATATGTTTTTTCAGATGAACAGATGGAAAAATTGCTGAGTCCATTAGAGTGCAACAAGAAAGAATTATTTAATTTACAAAATTCTGGAATAGCTTTTTTTAAGGAATATGATCCAAGTGAAGATAAGCCGCATTACATAAATGGTATGCAAAGATACTATACACCTAAGAAAGTCATATTAAAATATGGGCGATATAGAGTGTTGTTGACGAAAGAGTGGTATGACAAGTATAATCATCGGGAACTGTTTAAAAAATGGTATGAAACTTTGGAATAGTGTTATAGAATACACCATTTTTCGAAAGAGGTAATTTCTTTTGGGTGGAGGAGCTTATGGATTGTTTGACGCCAGAGCAAAGGCATAAAAATATGGTTAATATTAAGTCTAAAAACACTTCGATTGAAGTCATTTTAAGAAAGGCCTTATGGAAAAAGGGTATTAGATATAGAAAAAATTATAAAAAATTGCCGGGGACACCAGATATTGTTCTTACTAAATACAAAATTGCAATATTTTGTGATAGTGAATTTTTTCATGGAAAAGATTGGGAAGTGTTGAAACCTCGACTAGAAAAAGGATCAAATTCAGATTTTTGGATAAAAAAGATTGGAAAAAATCGAGAACATGATGATGAAATAAATAAAAAGCTGTTATTTATGGGATGGACAGTTATAAGGTTTTGGGGAAATGATATAAAGAAAAAAACAGATGAGTGTATCAAAGTAATTGAAGAAACGATTTTTAATAATATGATTTCCGATGAAGAAATGCAAGAGCGTTAAGATTATCGATCTTGCATTTCTTTATGCCATATTAGTAATTTGAAAGATTAAGTGTGTAATTTCCTGGGATGCATACATTTGCGATGTCATCATCAAAATCTTCTAATTTACGAAGTAGTGGCCGATCATATATATTTTTAATATTTGTAGCAGGATATCCATTAGATTCTGAATATTTTCGAACTAATCTAGGGGAAAGTCCAGGGGTTTGGGAGGTCATTGCAGCAAGATTATCATATAGTGATATTGGCATATATATAGCAATGAACCCTCTCTGCTTATATTGTTTAACTCTGTCAGGTGACCATTCGGTCGGATCATCAAATAATCCGAATCCAACAACAGGGGCAGCATTTTGTCCTGTTCCGCTGACGATTAAACGTTCTTTGGCCTTGTAACTTTTAACAGATACAAAAAGATTGAAAGGTGACCCCATAATTGCAAAATCACCAATCCAATCCCAAGTCTTGGGAAGAGTATCATATCTGTTAGGGGCACCTGCTTCAAGAGCTATCTTGCAAAGGAGTTCGGTAACAGCTCCTGTAACTTTTACATCTTCTTTAAGTCCAGCTGAAACTATATCGGCATGAACTGTATCACGAGCTGCTAATATTTCATAAATATGCTCATATTGAACTTTTGCAGTTGAAGTAGCGAAACCACTTCTCCTCATGGTTTCATCAAAGATAAGTTGTGACTGGGTAATGTCAGTACGGATTTTATTTTTTACATCTCTAAAATCATCTATGAATGGCAATATAAGAACCTCCCTTACTGGTTTAATAAAGATATTGTAACATTGGTAGTAAGGAATGTATATAGAAGTTATTGTTCTAACTCAAAATTTGTGATATTATTAGTTTTAATTTTTGACAAAATGTGATAAAATAAGGACAGATTGACCTACTAAACAGACAAAGGAGATATTATAATGAATATGTGCGAAGCAATAAAGGCGAAGAGAAAGAATTTAGGACTGACACAGAAAGATTTTGCCGATGCACTTGGAATGGGAAGAAATGGAGACAGAACATTACGAAGATGGGAAAATGGGGAATCTACTCCATCAGTATTAGAATATAAAACAATTATACAGTTTGCAGAAAAAACACCATTTGAAGGAAATAATGAAACACCAGAATTTAAATTTATAGATTTGTTTGCTGGAATAGGAGGAATAAGGATTCCGTTTCAGGAATTAGGTGGAAAATGTGTTTTTACTTCGGAGTGGGATAAATTTGCACAAAAGACATATAGGGTAAATTTTGGAGAAGAACCAGCAGGGGATATAACGCAGATAGAAGCGTGTGATATTCCTGATTTTGATATTCTACTTGGAGGTTTCCCATGTCAGCCGTTTTCGCAAGCAGGATTGAAAAAGGGATTTTCTGATACTAGGGGGACTTTGTTTTTTGAGATTGAAAGAATCTTAAAAGAAAAAAAACCGAAAGCTTTTTTGTTGGAAAATGTGAAACAATTGAAAGGACACGATAAAGGACGAACATTAAAAGTGATTCTTGAGCATTTAGATGCATTGAATTATTATGTGAATTATGAAGTATTGCGAGCTGGAGATTTTGGGGTACCTCAGAATAGGGAACGAATATATATTGTCGGATTTAACAAAGAATACTATGATATTGTAGATAATTATGAATTTAAATTTCCTATTCCTACATATGAAAAAACAAGGCTTGGAGATATATTGGAACATGATGTTGATGAAAAATATACTATAAGCGATGCTTTGTGGGAAGGTCATCAACGAAGAAAACAAGAACATAAAAAAAAGGGAAACGGTTTTGGGTATTCATTATTTAATGCAGATTCGGAGTATACTAATACAATTAGTGCAAGATATTATAAAGATGGAAGTGAAATTTTAATCGAACAAGGTGTTGGTGAAAATCCGAGAAAATTAACTCCGAGAGAATGTGCACGATTACAAGGATTTCCAGAAAAATTTATAATAACTGTATCAGATACACAAGCATATAAGCAGTTTGGAAACTCAGTTGCGGTCCCTGTGATTAGAGCTGTAGCAAAAAGAATGAGAGAGGAAATGAAGACTCTGCCAATTAAGGAGTGATTTAACTAATGAGCAGCAGCAACATTATGTTACAAGATTTAGGTAAACTTGTAGAAAAAACAAAAAATGCAGTAAAGAATAATTTTAATTATGAGGATGTTGGATTAAGTGAAGGATTTAAAAAGGCTTTTGCAGACAACATTGCTTCTGGGGGGAATACTATAGAATACTTGGAAAATACAGCTATTATTACAACCTCAGCGGGGCTGAAAATATATCTGCCAAATCAGTGGTTTGTTCTTGCAACTTATCCGGTTGAACTTATAAAAGAAATAATAAAATATAGAAGCTATACAGAACGAATAATAGATTGCAATGCAAATGCTTTTGTAGGAAGTAGTGGAAAAGTACTTGAAAAAAAGGAAATTTATAAAAATTTGAAGAGTACAGAAGAAAGTGATTTGTCAGAGCAGTTTAAGCAGCTTACGAAAACATTTTTATTAGAAGAAGGACAAGAGGAAGATATCGTTGAGAAAAATTGTGAGTTGTTATATAGATTTGTTTCTGATGACAAATGGTGGTTAGGAGGGAAAGGTATAGAACGAACAAACGATTTTTATGTTTCGCCTATACTAAGTGTTTTAAATCTTGTAAATGCAAGCCAGTCCTATGTGGCAACCATTACATATGCGTATGTAAACGATGAAAAATTATACACAGAGTTGGAAACGATTACAAATGCAGTTACAGATGAAGAAGTATTTAATCATGGGTTATTCGGAATACACATAAAAAAGGAAAATGATGCTTTGTCAGAAGAAAATCCTCACATTTGTATTGGATGGTCTGGATTAGGAGATTTATCGAATATTAGTACTCGAGAAGAATTAGCTGCTTTATATGATGCAAAAATTGAAAAGAATAACAGAGGAAAAGGACAAGATATCGGGCAGATATGGAGATTCCTATATGATATGAAAATTGGAGATTATGTAATTTTTGCTGAACATTCTGTGTTTCATATCGGTCGGGTTGAATCAGATTATTATTATGATGATAGTAACAATCCAAAACAAGACAGTGATTATACAAATAATAGAAAAGTGGTATGGCTGAGGAAAAATCTTAGTCGGAGTGAATTATCATCTAATATGCATAACTCTTTAAAAACAGCGATGTCTGTTTGGACACTGAATGATTATAAATCAGTGGTTGTCGATTTGTTGAGAGGAACATATACAAAAGATGGAGAGATTGATATGGAAGACGAATACATAGAATTAATTTATAATACAAAGATTTCTTTGGACTATGAAAGAAACCGTATAGTATTTGGTGCTCCAGGTACCGGAAAGAGTTTTGGATTAAAGAAAGATTGTGATAATTTATTGAAAGATACAGAAGGATCATATGAAAGAGTTACGTTTCATCCAGATTACTCTTATTCACAGTTTGTTGGCACATATAAGCCAGTCATGGATATAGACGGAAAAAGTATAAAATATGATTTTGTTCCGGGTCCTTTTATGCGTGTGTATGTAGAAGCACTAAGAAGTGGAAGAACAGATAATCCTCAGCCACATCTTTTGCTGATTGAAGAAATTAACAGGGCAAAGGTGGCAGCAGTATTTGGAGATGTATTCCAGTTACTTGATCGGGATGCAGCAGGTGTGAGTGAATACGAGATTCAAGCATCTGAAGACATTAGAAGATACCTTGCAGATAAATTAGGTGGAAATCCTGATAATTATCAAAAAATACGAATTCCGAATAATATGTTCATTTGGTCTACAATGAATAGTGCTGATCAGGGTGTATTTCCAATGGATACTGCATTTAAGAGAAGGTGGAATTTTGAATATTTAGGTATCAATAAAAATGAAGATCAGATTTCTGGTATTGGGAAAATAAAACTGGCCGGAAGCGATGAGACCGTTGAGTGGAATATTCTCCGCAGAGCCATTAATGCAAAAATGTCATCAGAACAGTTCAAAATTAATGAGGACAAACTAATGGGGCCATTTTTCCTTTCCAAGAAGATTATTGCATCTGATGAAAACGGAATGATTATTAATTCTGATAAATTTGTGGATGCGTTCAAAAGCAAAGTAATCATGTATCTGTATGAGGATGCAGTAAAACAAGGCAAACATAGATTTTTTGACGGGTGTGATAGCAGTAAATATTCATCGGTGTGCGATGCTTTTGACAAACTTGGAATGGGCATTTTTGGAGCAAACTTTAAGGAAAATTTCTATGATGAACAAAGGGATGAGATATAATGAAAGTCGTTTCACAATATGTCAGGGAACAGAAACGTTATACAAAAAATGATCTTAAAAGTAAGTTTTCTTTTGATGAAGACGGAGTGGAAAAATTTATAAAAAGCCTTAAAGCCTATGGTGTTTTGAAAAGTGTAAAAAATACTGATGATCAGCTTGCAATGTCAGATCTCATGGATGATGATGTGGAAATTACTGATGAGACGGCTGAAAGCGGAGATTGTTTGTATGTGTTTACATATGTAGGAATTATTACCTGTGGAAGTCGTGTCATCAAAGTATATCCCAAATATTTATTATCAAAGAAAGATGAAGATCTTCTGGGTGAGATGAAACAGATTCTTAAAGTATTGGAACGATATAGCCGATCGGAAGAACAGATTATCAATGTTTTTAATGGAGATGGAGAGAATAGGAGCTTTAATATTCTTGCAGTAATTCTTTTTCTGATAAATGATTACTATGAATATGGTATTTATACGAATAGTGAAGATATTGTAGAAATAAATGGAGAAGGAGATATTCTTTGGGGAAAAACGATTGATGAAAGTTTTGCACTAATAGAGGACAACCGTCCGTATTATATGGAATTGTATACGGGTAAATCTATAGAAGATGATACCGATTATTTCAAAAGATTGCATGAGTGTGTACTTACAGAATGCTCTAGACAGCTCCAAGATGCTCAGTTGGATATACTGTTTGATATGGATAGTATAGAATTATCTGAGGAAGTATTGGATGATTTTGGGGATAGAGAATATATTCTTGAAAGAATTATCAAAGAGCTGAATCTTCAGTTTAATACCCATAGGCAAATACTGCTAAAAACATTGTATGCATATGTATCGCAGGATAGGAAGATGCTTGATGAAAATGATGGTATCAGTATGTATGGAACGACAGCATATCACGCAGTATGGGAAAAAGCATGTGCAGAAGTATTTGATAATAAACTTAATACGATACTAGGACAGTTGAACATGACAGTACCACTTGCGGAACAGTATCAAGGGAAAAAAGAAAGACATCTAAAGTTGATTGATATTATAGAAAAGCCAATATGGCAGGGTATTGATACAGAGGCTAAAGCAGCAGATACATTGATTCCTGATTTGATTAGCATTCCTTGTATAGATGGAAAAGATTGGTTTATCATATTTGATGCAAAATACTATAATATTCAACTTGAGAAGGGAAAGTCGCTTCGAGGGAATCCCGGTGTTGGAGATGTTACAAAACAGTATCTATATCAGTTGGCGTATAAAGATTTTATAGATGCACATGGGATTACGAAAGTGAGAAATTGTTTCCTAATGCCGACAGAGAATAATGAAATTGTAAAAAAGGGTATTGCAAAGATGGCTATGCTTGAAAGATTGGGATTAGAAAACATACAAATTCGACAAATTCCGGCAGGCAGATTATATGAGTTGTATTTAACGGGCAGACATATGGATATTTGTGAATTGATGTTATGATGAAGGATTGACAAAAAGAACGTATGTTCGTATAATGAAAGTATCGCTACAGAAATACCAGGCAGGGAGTTGTTAAGCAGACCAATCAATATAGTTCCGGTATTGGAGGTGTAAATTAACAATGGAGTTAGAAGAGTACATTAAAGATGCTACGGATGAGGCAATGAGTGATTACATAAAATCTGAAAAGTATAAAGAACACAAGAAACAAATTAATGATTTATTACGGAACATGAGAGAAAATCTTTCATCAGAAAAAATGATTTTACTGAATCAGCTATTGGATGCAATATCGGTATGTGATGGAGCATTTGCATCAGAAGCGTATTTGCAGGGCGTTGTTGAAGGAATTGCGTTGTGCAAAAAGAAGATTAGATCTGTTTGAAAGAAAAGCTGATGCACACCTTGATGAAGGTAGTGCATCAGCTTTTTTCTATTCACTTTTATTGTCCAGTGTTTTATTTTTTAATGCAATTCCACTTACAACACCACGAAGATAGGCGGCGGAAGCAAAATCACTATGTTGTTGTCCCAAGACATTTACTAATCTGTTTAAGGTTGAAACTTGATCCGGGGTCAATTCGGAACGCAGAGAATATAGAAGTTTTTCGATTTCTTCTCCTTGTTGCTTGTATGTTTCGGTAGTCAGGTAATCTTTCATTTCATCGTCAATGGCATCTTTAATATATTCTTCAAGCATTTTAATACCTCCAAATGCTGCTGTGATATTTGCGGGTTACGTTATGCGAATATCATACTGTCAGCATCATCGGTATCCAGACCACGAATCTGGTTACGGTGAAGATACACATTTCGGAGTCGATATGAATAATTCCGAAATGATAAGGTGGCTGACTTGGCGATAGGAATGAATAAAACTGCTTTTATATATGCGTGCAGGGAGCAGCAGGATGAGCGTCGATCCTCCTTTGTTCTGTGATATAAGAAATCATGCATGAAAGCGATTAAGCTCATTAGATGTTCATGGACTTTCTCAATAAGCTCATCAATAACATTTTCTACAATTTCATATACCAGTTTATGTAAGGCATCATGGATAACTTTTATAGAAAATGTGACTTCTTCGTTTGTTTTTTTAATAATCATCCGAGATTCTTCCATACGCTAAATTCACCTCTTTTCTTTGTTGAGTCAAAAACTCTATATATTGTGGTATGTATTATTATAATACACAATATATAGAGTTTCAAGGGTTAATTGTTATGCAGCTAATCCAAATAATTCTAACATTCGGATTTCGACTGGTTCGTAATCAGCGGGACCATATTGTAGCCACTTATGATAATAGCACATGGAATAGTATGCTGCTTGGATGGATAGGTCAAATTTAACTGCAACATCAACATAATCATCGCATTGTGCATAATGAATCAATGGTGGTGGCGCAATACTATATTTTGCAAAAAAGTTTGCTTCCGCTTCTGCGAGTTCACTCTCTTGGGTATGATCTAACCGGATATGCCCAATTTCATGAAGGATTGTCCAACGTTGGCGTTCGTGGCTGTTTTCATCATTATAAAAAATAACCCACATAAACATACCAGAGACTTTATCCTCTACTAACATATGAAAGCCATCCATACTGATGTTCATAGCGGTTACCAATTTTTTTCCCTTTAATTTAGAATAGGGAACTAATCGGTAATTTAGTCTTCTTGCAATTTCCATGCAGTCGATGGGGTATGTGGTTAATCCACATTCTTCATACATATCGACTACATTTTCTTTAATGTTTTCATATTGAGAGTCGCTCAGATACAAAAAATCAGTCCTTTCTTAGTCATCTGGCTCAAGAAGGGCATTAATCAGTTCGTTTCTTTGTTTCCGAGTCATTTGGGATGCGTTACGTGCAATGAGTCGGTGGATTTTGTAATACTCACTCTCAAAATCGCCAACTTCTTCTGTACCTAATAAATAGTCGGAAGTTGTGTGTAATGCGGTGGCAATATTAGCGATGACAGGACCTTTGGGGGTACGATCATTGCTGATATAGCGAGACATGGAAACTTCGGTAACACCTACTTTTTCAGCCAATTCTCTTTGAGTCAAACCATTTTTTTCTAATAGTTCAGCAATCCTACCTCCTAGTGTGTTTTCATTCATCTCTTAATTACCTCTTTCTAAATTGAATTTGCATATGCTCTGCAGGGCTCTTGCGGCTCTTGCGTCTTTGGCATTTTGCAGTGTATGGCTTCTCGTTTTTTGGGAATATTGTTTGTCAGCACTTTAGTTTATTGAAAAAAATATATTCAATTTGGGAGTGTGCTATTACCGTTCCCGATGGTCGTTTAGCTCCAACTGGCTTGCTCTTATGACTGGCTCATTTTGTCCTTGCACTACAGCAATCATACAAATACTTCTTGCATTCTCTTTTGTGTAGTATAATATAAAATTTTAATCATAAAAAATAAAAAGGAATACTGAACTATTTACCAAAAATATATCATAACTTACCGTTTGTGTCAATCTAAAAAGACGAAATGCATGAAAAAGTAGTACTAAACCACGATTTAGCATTATGCAAAACTAAAAATAGGATTGACAACTTACCGATTGTTTAATATAATTCGGTTTATAAGATGAAGAAATGGAAGAAAAAGGAAATTATTTTTTTACACAATACTTACCAAATGGTTAAGAAAAAGAAGAAAAAATTTCCAAATAAAATTAAGAGGAGAGTGACATTATGAAAGAGAAACAGATGAGCATTCATTTACGGTGTCCGTGGTGTGAAGGAAGTGAAACATTAGCCGATGGAAAAGGAAAAGTAACGATATCAGTCCAGTGTCCTAAATGTAAACATATTTATAAAGCGGATTTAGATACTGGAAAGACCGAAAAATCAAAAGCGCAAATGCGACTCAAAAATAGAAGATAGAGCTGACTGATCGTCGGGGTTTATTATAACCACCATTAAGATCGGAGCAAGATTGTAATTTTACAGTCATGCTCCGATTTTTTTTATCACGATGTGTTTTTACTTTTTTGAAAAGCGAAACGGAGAATAAATACATAGAAAAACTTTTGCGAAAAAGTTTCAAATAGGAAATTACCCTTCCTATTTGAGTTCTATATTACAGACAGACGGAAAGGAAAGGAGGGAAAAAGCTGTGAGTGCAAACGAAAGAAGAGCAGAGATCATGAGAATCATGGTCGCACGAAGACAAGAGAATATGCAGGTTTTGGCTTCTGAGCTTGGCGTTTCAGATAGAACAATCCGAAATGATATCGTAGCACTTACGGCTGAGTATCCTCTGGAAACTTATAGAGGTAACGGAGGCGGTGTCCGTATCGCCGAATGGTATCACCCACATAAAAATATTATGTCGCAAGAGCAGATTTCTGTTTTGGAACAGTTAATGGAAAAAGCAGATGATGCACAGAAGAAGGTGCTAGACCAAATGCTCCGTGAATACGGCTCGAATAAGTACCGTCCTGCTGTTTAGGACAAGCCTAGTGACGACTTGGTGGTCCGTAAGTAGAAACTGTAAATTGACATATAGAGAAGAAAGGATAAAAGAAGATGAGTAAAAAGATTGCATATATCATTCATCCATTTAGGGATGACAAGGAGAATAACGAAAAAAATATGAAGTTTATCGCAGCCGTAGCTGTTCGTTCCGGCACAGTTCCGATTGCAACTGCTTTGTATTTTCCACATTTTTTAAACGAAGAAGATGAAGCTGAGAGATTGGAAGGCATTGATTGTGGATTAACACTTATGGAGTGCTGTGATGAGGTGTGGCTGTTCGGTTTTAATATTTCTGAAGGGATGAAAATGGAACTGGACTGTGCAAGGGAATTGAAACTTCCGGTTCGTCTCTACGATATGCATATGAACCGTATCAATCTCAGGACTCTTAAAGCAGATAAGAGAGTGACACCAGAATACAGGGATGCCATTCATTGTTTAAAACTTGTACGGTAGGTACTGAAAATGTTAGGGCAGGTAAATGCCTGTTACTTTCTGAAACCGGGTGACCGCTTGATGGTCATCCGGGCAAAAAGAAAACGGAAGGTAACGGTAGTGAAAGAGTATCCGTATCACATTCTTGTGGATGTTGGGATGTATAAGGAAAGTATCAACAAAATTGATGTGCTGACAGAAGATGTCAGGCTCATCCATCGATAGAAAGGATAACGATCATGAATAAAGGATTATTACAAATTGCGGAAGGTTTTGCAATGGTTGCAGAAGGTTATAGGAAAATGGCATCTGAAGGAATGGAAATTCCAAAAGATATTCAGACAGAGAAAGAGCCGGAAAAATCAAATACACTGGAGAAAAAGATTTCTATTACAGAGGTTAGGGCTGTTATGGCAGAAAAATCTCGTGCAGGAAAAACGCAGGAAATCAAACAGTTATTGAAAGAGTTCGGTGCGGATAAGTTATCTTCAGTACCGGAAGAACGGTATGAAGAACTAATGAAAAGGGCGGAGGTGCTGTAATGGGGAAACATGCAAAATACTCGCCATCCAGCGGGCATCGGTATATGAATTGTCCTCCAGCTCTTTTGTTGGAGGAACAGTTCCCGGATGAAGAAAGTCCTTATGCTGCTGAAGGTACAGCAGGGCATAAGCTGGCGGAGCATCTAATAAAGAAACATTTGAAGATTCGAAGCAGAAGACCAACTTCCGATTACTATAGCGATGAACTTTTGGAAGCTGTAGATGGATATGTTCAGTATGTGATTGAACAGATAGAAGAAGCAAAGCATATCTGCTCTGATCCGGTGTTTTCCGTGGAACAGAAGGTAGATTTGAGCTTTCATGTAAAGGATTGCTTTGGTACGGCAGATATGGTGATTGTCACGGATAAAAAAGTTCATATTATCGATCTGAAACTGGGAAAAGGTGTACAGGTGGATGCTGAAAATAATACGCAGTTGATGATTTATGGTTTGGGGATGTTGGATATAGCGGAGATGCTTTTTGATATTGAGACCATAGAACTTACCATCGTTCAGCCGAGAATCAGCCATTTTTCCACATGGGAAATCTCAGCAGAAGAACTGCATCAATGGGCAGAACAGGAATTTGAACCGAAAGCGAAAATGGCGTTGGACGGAAAAGGAGAATACAAAGCCGGAGAGTGGTGTCGTTTTTGCAAGGCGAGGTTTCAATGCAGGGCAAGGGCAGAAGAGTATCTTCGTTTGACACAGATGGAATTTTCACAGCCAGCGTTACTATCGGATGAAGAAATTGCAGAAGTGCTGTCAAAAGCGGATGCACTAAAGAAGTGGGCAGAAGAAATATACACTTATGCACAGAACGAAGCAATCACGAATCGAAAAGAATGGCTGGGATTCAAACTTGTGCTTGGAAGAAGCAACCGGAAATATACCGATGAAGAGGAAGTGGCGGAAGCTGCAAAGACAGCGGGCTATACCGATATTTACCGGACGAGTCTTATCAGCATTACAGAAATGGAAAAGCTGATGGGAAAAAAGAAATTTAATGAAATCTTGGGCAGTTATGTGTACAAGCCGGATGGGAAAGTCACATTGGTACCAGATTCAGATAAAAGAGAAGCAATTTACATTTCAACCGCAGAAGCGGATTTTAGTCAGGAGGATTAATGATTATGAGTACGAGAGTAAACAATACGAAAGTTATTATTTCAGCGAGAGCATCCTATCTTCACGCATTTGAGCCGGATTCCATCAATGGATCTGATCCGAAATATTCCGTTAGTCTGATTATCGATAAAAAAGACACGGATTTGATTGCAAAGATCAAGAAAGCGGTTGAACAGGCAAAAGAAGACGGAAAGTCAAAATGGGGAGGCAAAATCCCCGCAAATCTGAAATTACCACTTCGTGACGGAGATTTGGACAGACCGGAAGATGAAGCCTATGCGGAATCCTATTTTATTAATGCAAATAGTAAACAGGCACCACAGGTAGTGGATAGAAATGTACAGCCGATTTTGAATCAGAGTGAGTTGTATTCAGGATGTTATATTAATGCTTCCGTTACTTTTTACGCATATAACAGTAATGGAAATAAAGGAATTGCGGCAGGACTCGGAAATATTCAGAAAGTTCGTGATGGAGAGCCTCTTGGTTCCAGAGTGAATGCAAAGGATGAATTCGATGCAGTAGACGGTGAGGATGATTTTCTGGCTTAAGAATAAACGGGGCGGATTTCCGTCCCCTACATAAAAGGAGACGTAAGGATGGAAATATGGAAAGACATAAAAGGGCAGGAAGGCCGGTATCAGATCAGCAGTACAGGGAAACTTAGAAGAATGCCAAGATATGTAAAAGGAAAGAATGGTTCGCTACGGAGACTGCCAATGCAGATGCTGGAGCTTACCTATGATGAGGTAAAGAAAATCAAAAGGATGTTAGAAGAGGGGGAGCATGTGCTAAAGATTGCGGAGGAATTTAATATTTCAAGAAAAGTGGTAAGCAAAATTAAAAGCGGGAGGTCTTATGCATGGGTAGAACATTAGCAATAGATATTGAAACATATTCGGATGTGGATTTGATTTCCTGCGGTGTATATAAGTACAGCAGTTCTCCTTATTTTGAAATTTTACTAATTGCATATTCCGTAGATGATAAGGAAACGGTCTGCATTGACGTGGCGAACGGAGAAGAACCTCCGAAGGAATTTATGGAGATGTTATTTGATGATACCGTGACAAAAACAGCGTTTAATGCAAATTTTGAGAGAACCTGCTTTTCAAATTATTATCAGCATTCATTCAGACCAGAAGCGTGGAGATGTACGGCGGTACAGGCGGCCATGTTAGCCCTGCCTCTTTCATTGGAAGGAGTAGGTGCGGTTCTCGGATTGGACAAGCAGAAAATGACGGAAGGAAAAGAATTGATTAAATATTTTTGCAGCCCGTGTAAAGCTACAAAATCAAATGGAGGAAGAACAAGAAATCTGCCGAAAGATGCACCGGAAAAATGGAGACAGTTTAAAACATATTGTATTCGGGATGTTGATGTGGAAAAACAGATACGGCAGAGACTGGCTAAATTTCCTATTCCGAAAAGGGAGCAGGAAATTTACTGTCTGGATCAGAGAATCAATGACCGTGGAATTATGGTGGATCGTAATCTTGTGAATCATGCGGTTGCTTGCGATCTTTTATATAAAGAAACCGCAACAGCGAGAGCCTATGAATTAACGGGACTGGAGAACCCTAACAGCGTGTCACAGTTGAAGCTTTGGCTTAAGGAAAAAGGCTTGGAGGTAGACTCTCTCGCAAAAGATACAGTAAAAGATTTGTCAATGAAAGCAGAGGGAGATGTGCAGGAAGTGTTAAAACTTAGGCTGGCAACTTCTAAGACTTCCGTAAAAAAATATGAAGCGATTGATCGTTCTGTGTGCGCAGAAAGTCGTGTTCATGGACTGTTACAGTTTTATGGAGCAAACCGGACAGGCAGATGGGCAGGGCGGTTGGTGCAGATTCATAATCTTCCGCAGAATCATCTGCCGGACTTAGAACTGGCGAGAGCGTTGGTATCAGAAGGAAGATATGAAGAAGTGGAACTTTTTTATGAAAGCACTCCAAATGTACTGTCGGAACTAATCAGGACTGCTTTTGTAGCAAAGCCGGGATGCAGATTTATTATCAGTGATTATTCAGCGATTGAAGCCAGAGTATTGGCATGGCTTGCAGGAGAGGAATGGAGATTACAGGTATTTGAAACACATGGGAAAATATACGAGGCTTCTGCATCAGCAATGTTTCATGTACCGATAGAAGAAATTACAAAAACCTCGCCACTCAGACAGAAAGGAAAGATCAGCGAACTTGCATTGGGATATGGAGGTGCAGTTGGAGCATTGACATCGATGGGGGCTTTAAAAATGGGACTGACGGAAGAAGAACTTCCGGGACTTGTGAGTACATGGAGAAGTGCGAATCCTCATATTACAGCATTTTGGTGGGCGGTTGATGATGCTGCGATAACGGCAGTACGGGATAAAAAAACATCTAGAGTAGGAAGGGTATCATTTGAATATAAAAGCGGGATTTTATTTGTCACGCTTCCGTCAGGACGAAAACTTTCTTATGTGAAGCCACGGATGATGCAGAATAAATTCGGCAGGGAAGGACTGACATATGAGGGAATCGGGGAATCCAAGAAATGGATGCGCTTGGAAACATACGGTCCAAAGCTGGTCGAAAATATTGTGCAGGCAGCAAGCAGGGATATTTTAGCGGAAGCGATGCTCCGCTTGGAAAAAGAAGGATTTGATATTGTGTGTCATGTTCATGATGAGGTGGTTTTAGAAGTGCCTGATGGGAAATCTTCCGTGGAAGAAGTGAATGAAATCATGGCAGTCAATCCGGTATGGACAGAAGGACTTCCATTAAAAGCAGCCGGATTTGAAAGTCCATTTTACAAAAAGGATTAGGAGGAGATGCAGAATGAAGATTGCGGTGTCTACGGGGAACTCCCGTATGGATAAAAAATGGAATCTGACAGAAATGGAACTTGAGGATTTTAGAGAACGGATTTCCAAGACACAACGTACTGCGGAAACAATGGAACAGTATCGGAAAATGAAGAAGTCGCAACAGGACGATATTAAAGATGTCGGCGGTTTTGTGCTTGGGAGATTAAAAGGTGGGAGAAGAAAGAAGGATTGTGTAATCTCCAGATCCGCTTTGACGTTAGATATGGATTATGCAGTTGCAGATATTGGGGATCAGTTGGAATTGTTTTTTTCATTTCAATGCTATCTGTATTCCACCCATAAACATACACCGGAAAAACCGAGACTTCGTTTGATTATTCCATTGTCCCATGAAATATCGCCGGATGAATATATGGCTGTCAGCCGGAAGGTAGCTGAAGAAATAGGAATGGAACTGTTTGATGACACAACGTATGAACCAAGCCGATTGATGTATTGGCCATCCACATCTTCCGATGGAGAGTTTATCTTTCAGGAAATTAAGGGTGAGCTTTTGAAACCGGAAGATGTACTGGCACTATATACAGATTGGAAAGATGTCAGTTCATGGCCGGTATCTATCCGTCAAAGGATAATTGTGCAGAAAAGTCTCAAAAAACAAGAGAATCCATTGGAAAAGAGAGGCATTATTGGGGCGTTCAATCGGACATTTACCATTCAGCAGGCAATTGATGCTTTCATTCCGGATGTATATCAGCCAAGCGAGATGGCAGGAAGATATGATTACATTCCGGCGGATTCTTCTGCGGGAGTGGTGATTTATGATGATGTGTTTGCGTATAGTCATCATGCTACTGATCCGGCATGCGGAAAACTTATGAATGCGTTTGATGTAGTAAGGATTCATAAGTTTGGAAATTTAGATGAAAAAGTGACGGAAGAAATAGAAACTACCAAACTCCCTTCTTTTAAGGCTATGCAGGATTTCGCATCAGAAAATGAAGCAGTACGCCAGACGTTATCCAAAGAACGGGAAGAATCAGCACGGCTGGATTTTGCGGAAGAAGATTGGAAGATGCAATTGGAGTATAACAGACAGGGAATGGTAGTGAATAATCTGAGAAATTTGTTGTTGATTTTAAATAATGACGAAAAGTTGAAATCAATCGTGTTTAATCAGTTATCAGATGGTATGGAAATCAAAGGGGAAGTTCCGTGGAATCATCCATCAAAATTTTGGAGAGATGCGGATGATGCACAGTTAATTTCCTATATTGATTTGAATTATGGAAACTTTTCTGCAAGAAATTATGACATTGCGGTTTCAAAAGTAACTGATGATCGTTCCTATCATCCCATTAAAGAATTTTTAGCGGCTTTGCCGGAGTGGGATGAAATTCCGAGAGTGGATACTTTATTGGTGGATTTTCTTGGAGCAGCCGACAATGCCTATGTTCGTGCGGTTACAAGGAAAACATTGGTGGCGGCGATAGCAAGGGTAATGAATCCGGGATGTAAGTTTGACACGATGCTCGTGTTGTCCGGACCGCAAGGAAAAGGAAAATCTACGTTGATTGCAAAACTTTGTGGAGAGTGGTTCAACGATTCCCTTCTTCTTTCAGACACAAAGGACAAGACTGCAGCAGAGAAACTACAGGGATATTGGATTTTGGAAATTGGGGAACTCGCAGGATTAAAGAAAACGGACATTGAAACGCTGAGAGGATTTTTGTCAAGACAAAACGATATTTACCGTGCCGCTTTTGGGCGCAGGGCAACTCCCCATCCAAGACAATGTGTGTTTATCGGGACAACGAATGCGGACACTTATCTTAGGGATATTACGGGCAACCGAAGATTTTGGCCGGTAAAAACACCGGGAGGAACCGGAAGGGGTTCTTGGGAGATTACTAAAGATGAAGTGGAACAGATCTGGGCAGAAGCGTTGCACTACTACAAAGATGGAGAAACCATTCATCTTCCGAAAGAGCTGGAACCAATCGCAGTCCATGAACAGAAAGAAGCGATGGAACAGGATGAGAGAGAGGGAACGATCCGTGATTATTTGGATATGCTTCTGCCGGAAGGTTGGGATTCCATGACTTTGTATGAGCGCCGGAATTTTATCAATGGTTCGGAATTTGAAGGAAGCCATAAGGTGGGAGTGAATCGGAGAACCCGTGTCTGTAATATGGAAATTTGGTGTGAGTGTTTTGGAAAAGAACGCGGCAATTTGAAACGTCAGGATGCGAATGAGATTGCAGCGATTATGAGTAATATCGAGGGATGGAAACGCCCGGAAGGAAAGATGCGTTTTTCTATTTACGGAGTCGTGAAGGGTTATGTCCGTGAGGAAGAATAACGGCAATTTATCGGAAACAATCGGCAATATGTAGCCCTTTACGGAAGTTGCCATTGCCGATGAGGTATCCGAAAAAAGAGGGGAATGGAAACATAAAAATCTTAGAATTTACAAGGAAAACAGACAGAAGTTTCCTATGTTGCCGATAGTATCTTAAATAATAAAAAATATAGAATATCGCTTTGTATGTGCGTGTAAAATGCGTGTTGCGTCATATACGCGCGAAATAGGGATGTTCGGAAACGGAGTAAAAAATGGTATTAGAAAAAAGCATAGAGCAGAAGTTAAGAACGGAGACAAAAAAGATGGGAGGCTGGGCGGTAAAGTTCAGCTCTCCCGGTTTGGATGGGATGCCCGACCGCTTGGTATTGTTCCCCGGTGGAAAGTTGGGATTTGTGGAACTGAAAGCACCGGGAAAAAAGATGAGACCACTTCAGGAAAAGAGAAAGCGGACATTGGAAGAACTGGGGTTTTTGGTATTCTGCGTAGATAGTAAGGAAATGATTGGAGGAGTGCTGCATGAAATACGAACCTTATGAATATCAATCGTACGCTTCAAGGTTTATTTTAGAACATCCTTATTGCGGATTGATTTTAGATATGGGACTTGGAAAGACAGTAATCACGCTTACGGCATTATTTGCATTGGCATTGGATTACTTTACAGCGGGGAAAATTCTTGTCATAGCACCTAAAAGGGTAGCGGAAGATACTTGGCCGAAAGAATTAAAAAAATGGGAACATCTTATAGGGATGAAAGCAAGTCTGGTAATGGGAACAAAAAAGCAGAGAGAACAGGCATTGGCAGAAGATGCCGATATTTATATTATCAACAGGGAAAATGTGGTGTGGCTGGTAGAGAATCATCGTTGGGATTTCAGTACGGTAGTAATTGATGAACTGTCTTCTTTTAAATCCAGTAAGGCTCAGAGATTTAAAGCATTAAAACGTGTGAGACCGCAAGTTTCCAGAGTGATCGGATTGACAGGAACCCCATCTCCGAATGGAGTGTTGGACTTATGGCCACAAATGTATTTGTTAGATATGGGGCAGAGGCTTGGAAGATATATAGGCGGTTACAGAGAACGCTTCTTTTTACCGGACAAAAGAAATCGTGAGATTATTTATTCGTATAAACCGAAACAGGGTGCGGAAGAAAAAATCTATAGTCTTATAAGTGATATTTGTATTTCCATGAAGGCGGCCGATTATCTGAATATGCCGGAGCGGATAGAGAACCGTGTGGAAGTGAGTATGAATGCCAAAGAAGAAAAATTGTATCAGTCATTTGAAAGAGATATGGTTCTTTCCATAGGCGAGGAAGAACTGGATGCCATGAATGCAGCGGCACTTTCCAATAAATTATTACAGATGGCAAATGGTGCTGTTTATGGAGAAGATAAAAAAGTGATTTCTATTCATGACAGGAAATTGGATGCTTTGGAAGACTTGGTGGAAGCTGCAAATGGGAAACCGATATTGGTAGCGTATTGGTATAAGCATGATCTCATGAGGATATTGAAGCGTTTTCCAGAAGCCAGAGTGATTGATACTTCAAAGGACATAACGGACTGGAATCATGGTGAAATTGCGATTGGATTGATTCATCCCGCATCAGCCGGACACGGACTGAATCTTCAAGAAGGAGGATGTACTATCGTGTGGTTTGGATTGACATGGTCGTTGGAATTATATCAGCAGATGAATGCCAGACTTTGGAGACAGGGGCAGAAACATACCGTGGTTATACATCATCTGATTACGAAGGGAACACACGATGAAGATGTCATGAAAGCGTTGGAGAAGAAGGAAACTGGACAGTCCGCATTGATTCATGCAGTACGGGCGAGGATTGGAGGAATGTGACATGACAGCAGAAAGGATGTTTAAGGAATATAAGAATTTGAAGAAGGAACAGGGAATTTTACTTTTTCAGTTGGAACAATTCATCGGGATTGAGGAATCAGATGTTATCGATTCCATGATGTTCGGTCATGCTGATGACAATGACAGGGTACAGACAAGCAATCGATCAGATAAAACTGCATCCGTTGCAATAAATTATAAAAGTGTGATGGATCGGGAAAATGATGAATGGTTTGAGTTTCTTTGGAACAGATATCAGGCAGTTGTAGAAGAACTGAAATTTTTTGAACATAGTGTTGCGAGTTTGGATGGGATTCTGCCGGAACTGGTAATGGATCTGGTACGAGGAGAGCTTACATGGGAAACAATGGAACAAAAATATAATGTAAGTCATGCCATGATTGGAAAATACAGGAAAGCAGCAATGAAGGAACTGGATTTTTTGTACGAGCTTCGTGATAAACAGACGGAAGCCTTTATTTTGGGATAAGGAGGACATAAAGAAATGTGCAGACGAGGCGAAATTTATAATGTGGATTTTGGAAATAATGAAAATTCGTATAAACAGTGTGGTGTCCGTCCAGCTCTAGTCGTGAGTAATAACAGGGCAAATGAAAACTCTCCGGTGGTAACGGTTGTACCATTGACTGCGAGGGTGTGGAAGAAAAAATATCTTCCAACCCACGTACAGATACCATTAAAAGCAAGTGTTGGATTATCAAAACCAAGCATGGCATTAGCTGAACAGGTGGAGACTTTGGATAAGAATCAATTACTGGAGAAGCTGGGAGAGGTTTACGATGAGATGGTCATGCAACAGATTACGATTGCCCTTCAGATACAGATAGGGGTTTATGCAGAATATAATTGACGAATGTAACAGCGGGTCTATGTAGATACCGCTGTTCGTGTTATAATGAGATAAATGGGGAGGAGAAGGATGGAAGGAAAAAATTATTGGAGATTACGGCGTTTTTCATTGTTTTATAAATACTATGCGTTTGTAGATACTGAAGAATATCTTGGAGATCAGTTATTTATTCAGCAGAAAGTTGAGGTTTCTTTTGGAAAAGAATTTGGAAAAAAGGGAAATGATTACCTGATTATTTTTTGTAAAGTAAGAAAAAAAGATGAGAAAAATTTCCTAAAGGCATTAGATGAATTGGAGAAAAAAATGCTGTTAATGGGGCATCATGACTACCCTGCTTTTTGTGAGAAATTGAAAATGCAGATGCCGGGAGAGAAGGTGTAATTATGATTTTAATTGTTGCGGTAGATGACAGGAATGGCATGACATTTAATCATCGGAGACAGAGTCAAGATAAGCGTTTGAGGGAACGGATACTTTCCATGACAAAAAATGGAAAGCTGTGGATGAATGCGTATTCTCATAAACAATTTGTGGATTCTGGGGATACAGAACAGATTCAAGAAGCAGAGGATTTTTTGGAGAGAGCCGGAGAAAAGGATTACTGTTTCGTTGAAAATTTAGAGATTGAGAATTTCCGTGATAAGATTGAAAAAATAATACTGTGTAAATGGAATCGCAGATATCCGGGAGATTTCTTCTTTACTATTGATGTGAATGATGGAAATTGGAAACTAAAAGATGTGGAAGAACTTTCAGGAAGCTCTCATGAGAAAATAACGTTGGAGGTATATGAGCATGAATAAGTGGAAAAAGAGTTGGATACCGATTTTTATGGCTTTGATGCTGATCCTTAGTGGATGTGGCGCAGATGTTCAGGGAGAATCACAGCCATCAGAGGATCAGACGGTTATGGAGCAACAGCAGGAAACTGTGGAGCAGGGAGACTGGGAAATTATAGATGAAAGCGAACCAACAATAAATATGGGCGAGATACCGGAGTATTCTGGAGAAGCCTATGTCACGATTGCAAATAATATTCCAAACTTTATAGAAGCGGAATTAAAAACAGAATCATTTGAAACATATAGTGATTTGGATTCATTGGGAAGATGCGGTATAGCGTATGCAAATATTGGTCAGGATTTGATGCCGACAGAAGACAGAGGTTCTATCGGTCAGGTCAAACCTTCTGGATGGCATACTGTAAAATATGATTGTGTAGATGGAAAGTATCTTTATAACCGCTGTCATTTGATAGGATTTCAATTAACTGCCGAGAATGCAAATACAAAGAACCTGATTACAGGAACCAGATATTTAAATGTGGAAGGGATGCTGCCATTTGAAAATATGGTGGCAGATTACATAAAAGAAACCGGAAACCATGTGTTGTATCGGGTAACACCAATCTATGAAGAGGATAATCTAGTAGCAAGCGGTGTGCAGATGGAAGCTAAGTCCGTGGAAGATAATGGGGAAGGAATTCTTTTTAATGTGTATTGCTACAATGTACAACCGGGCGTTACCATTGAATATGCTACAGGAGAAAGCCAGCTTTCCAATGATAGCGGTTCTTCAGCAGGAAATACAGAAGGCAATATAGAAGCGGAAAATGAGCAAAAGACAGAGTCCTCTTATGTGTTGAACACTAATACAAAGAAATTTCATTTACCAAGCTGTTCCAGCTTGGATCAAATGAACGAGAGTAATAAAGGAGAGTTTACAGGTACAAGAGATGAATTAATTCAACAGGGATATGAACCTTGTAAAAGATGTCATCCATAAAGAATGAAGCGGTCTGTTAAAAATTTGTAATGGAAAAATCCCCCGTGCTGTATGCGCATGGCTGCAAAGCTACACGGGTGGACAGATGGCGTAACCTGTAACCATGCATGGGCGATTGTAAAGAGGGGATCATTCCCCTCCGCCATATTAGAATGAAAAATAGAATTAGAATGGTAGACTGAAAGTAGACTAAGAGTAGACTGACATTACTTTTCTTTTGTGTTATTCTTAAGATGCGGAAAAAAGAAACGGGACTGAAAGCATTTTGCTTTTGGTCTTTTTTTCTGCCGGAGCGTGGCTTTCCATCCTTTCCCACGCTGCGTACATAAAGGAAAGGGGTAATGAGTATGCCGAGAAAACCAATGAAACCGTGCTGCCATCCCGGTTGTCCTAAATTGACAGAGGGAAGGTATTGTGAAGAACATGAAGCACTACATCGTGGAGAACGGAAAAGTGCATCGGGACGTGGTTATAACAGTAAGTGGCAGCGGGCGAGGAAAAGATTCTTAAAAGAACATCCGTTGTGTTGTAAATGTGAGGAAGAAGGAAAATATGTGAGAGCAACAATTGTGGATCACATTAAACCACATCGTGGTGATCCAATCCTCTTTTGGGATGAAGAGAATTGGCAGCCTTTATGTAAACATCATCATGATGTAAAAACCATGACGGAAGATCGGTATCAGGAATATCGATATTGATTGGAAATACTAGACAATGGTGGGGGTATCAAATCTCTACAAATTTGTTGAACATTGACCGCCGCCCCCTCAAACGTGAATTTTCGCAGAATTAAACAGGGGGGATAGGAAAAGAGGACAAGTATTTTCGCAGAATGAGTGATAGGATAAGCAGGTGTTCGCAAAATGGGGTATGGGTATTTCGTTAAAAGGTTAGGAAAAATAGGAATTATAAGGGTCAAAATGTAGTAAAAACAGCTGCGTTTTAACCTGTTTTTATGTCTGCAAACAGGAAGGATGGTGAGGGGCATGACAGAATTACAAGCTGAACAGATTAGAAAAATGCGGACACAGGGAATTGGATATCGTGCCATCGCTTCCGTGGTGGGCTTGTCCCGTGATATTGTCAGGAATTATTGCCGGGCGCATGGTATGGATGGATATGCTTCTGCGCTTACAAAAAACATTCAGGAACAGATGATGTTAGGAAAGGCGTGTTTGTATTGTGGAGCAGAACTGATACAACCATCTACAGGCAGACCAAAGAAGTTTTGCTCAGATAAGTGCAGACGGGAATGGTGGAAAGCACATCCAGAAAAACTGCATCGGAAAGACACGGCAATTTATACCATGACCTGTGCGAGATGCGGAAAAGAATTTACGAGTTATGGAAATAAGAATAGAAAGTATTGTAGTCATGACTGTTATATAAAAGCACGATTTTGGGAGGGATTGGAAGATGGAGTTCAGAAAGCTGCGGATTAAGGATTTGATTCCGGCATCCTATAATCCGAGAAAAAAACTCAAGCCGGGAGATAAAGAATTTGAAAAAATAAAAAACAGTATTACGGAGTTTGGATATGTTGAGCCGATTATTGTGAATTCAGATATGACGATTATCGGCGGACACCAGAGAGCCACGGTTCTTCAAACATTAGGGTATGATGAAATTGATTGTATTGTCATTGAAATTGATAAAACAAAAGAGAAAGCGCTGAATATTGCCCTGAATAAAATTACAGGAGAATGGAATCAGGAACTATTGGCAGACTTGATTGAAGATTTACAAAAATCAGACTTTGATGTTGGTTTTACCGGATTTGAGCCACCGGAAATTGAGCAGTTATTTAATAAGGTTCATGATAAAAAAATCAAAGAAGATGATTTTGATGTGGATGCTGAGTTGAAGAAACCCGCCATGACAAAGCAGGGAGATGTGTGGATGCTTGGAATGCACCGACTGGTGTGCGGGGATTCCACTTTACCTGAGACTTATGAAAAACTTATGGAAGGAAAGAAAGCCAATCTTGTAGTAACTGATCCGCCATATAATGTAAATTATGAAGGCAGTGCTGGGAAAATCCAAAATGATAATTTGGAAGATGATAAATTCTATAATTTTCTTTTTGCAGCATTTGTGAACATGGAACAGAACATGGAACGTGATGCTTCCATTTATGTATTTCATGCAGATACGGAAGGGTTGAACTTCCGCAGGGCATTTAAAGCAGCAGGATTTTATCTATCCGGTACGTGTATTTGGAAAAAGCAGTCATTGGTTTTAGGAAGAAGTCCCTATCAATGGCAGCATGAGCCGATTTTATTTGGATGGAAATTAGGCGGAAAGCATATGTGGTACTCAGATAGAAAGCAGTCTACCATATGGGAATATGACCGTCCGAAGAAAAATGCTATGCATCCGACTATGAAACCCGTGGAACTGGTGGCATATCCAATCCGAAACTCCAGTATGAGTAATTGTATTATCTTAGATCCATTTGGTGGAAGCGGTTCTACGATGATTGCCTGCGAGCAGACAGGGCGCATTTGCAGGACGATAGAACTAGATGAAAAATATGCGGATGTGATAGTACATCGGTATATAGAATTTGTGGGAAGTGCAGAAGACGTATATGTAATAAGGGATGGGAAGAAAATAAAATATTCAGATCTAATGAAGGAAGGTGACATGCATGACGCAGTTGACCTTCCTTGATTTATGCTCAGGCATTGGCGGGTTCCGTTTAGGTTTGGAATCTGCCGGCCATAAGTGTGTGGGATATTGTGAATATGATAAATTTGCAAGAGCTTCATACGAAGCAATGTATGATACGGAAGGAGAGTGGAAAGCGGATGATGTCACAAAACTTAAACCATCCGATGTGCCAAGAGCAGACATCTGGTGCTTTGGATTCCCCTGTCAGGATATTTCAGTTGCAGGAAAGCAGCGGGGACTGGTCGGAAAAAGAAGTGGAATATATTTTAACATTATTGACCTCCTCAAAGGCAAAGAAGAAAGTGATAAGCCCACATACCTTTTTGTTGAAAACGTTAAGAACCTGCTATCAATTAATGCAGGATTCGATTTTGCCACGGTTCTGTCTGAAATGGGAGAAGCAGGGTATGACTGTCGCTGGCAGGTGCTTAACTCAAAAGACTACGGAGTTCCACAAAACAGAGAGCGCGTGTTCATTATCGCAAATCTTAGAAGCAGAGGTAGACGAGAAATATTATCTCTCAGAGGAAAAAACGAAGCAGCTCTTAACCAAATTATAGGTGGTATGCAGGGATATCGGGTATATGATTCTCAGGGAGTTTCTACTACATTGATTGGAAATGCAGGGGGAATGGGAGCAAAGACAGGACTTTATTTTATCGACCAAAGCAAAGTTGCACCGAAGATTACGGATACTGCAAGATGCCTGACCGCAAGATACACAGCGGGAATGGTAAATCATACTGCAATGAATTCTGCGGTTATGGAAGTGCATCCTGTTTTGACACCGGAGAGGATGGAAAAACGTCAGAATGGAAGACGAATGAAAGAAGATGGAGAGCCGATGTTTACGCTGACTTCCCAAGATCGACACGGCGTGTATTTTTGTGAGAAACCCGTTAAATCTGTGAAAGTGAAAAACGCAACAAAAACTGGATATGAGGAAGCACATCTAGGGGATGGAATTGTACTTGCGTATCCGAATAGTGATACCCGCCGTGGAAGAGTCGGAAAAGGATGTTCACAGACATTAGATACCGGATGTCAGATGGGGACATTGATGAGATGTGGAAGAATCCGGAGATTGACACCAAAAGAATGCTTTCGATTGCAGGGGTTTCCAGATGAATTATACGAGCGTGCTGCTTCCGTGAATTCTGATTCACAGTTGTATAAGCAGGCGGGAAACGCCGTAACAGCGACGGTTGCGTATGCATTGGCGATGTGTCTCCCAGAAAGTCAGAAAGATGGTTAAAATGCTTGACTTTGTGGGCGTTTAGAGTGATGTATGTAGTACCAAAAAAGAAGGGAGACTGCATACATGAGAATTGAAACGATATGTGAAAACAGAAAAGAATTGGTAAAAGCGGTGGCAGAAATATTGGGAGAATCTTCAAAATATTTAGGACCGCCGAGCTTTGGATACCAGATAGGGGGTGCAATTGTGGATCGTGATGAAAACATTGAAATAGAGGATGGAGAAATGCTTCAGAAAGAACTGCAGCGAAGGGGATTCGTTGAAAAGAATCAGGAAGAATTAAATTTGCAGATTCCAATAGAAGGTCATACCGCTGAGAGCATACGAAATCTTATTTTTATGATTCATAGTAAACAGTATCTTTTGAAGCAGGCTGTCGGTATGGAAGTTCTGAACATGAGTGAGCGTCTGATTGCGAGATTATCAGAAGAAAAAGATGCGGATATGAACAGGGTAATGGAGATTTTTGAAGAAGAAAAAGTACATTGCTTTGGGTTGGACTTTACGGCTGACAAAATTGTTTTTAACGGATTTCCGATGGAAGCAGAAAGCACAATTTCTTTTGCGGAATTAACCTGCATGATGGCAGAACGTGCAAAAGAGATGAAGTGGATTAATCCTGCGGAGACAATTGAGGCAAATGAAAAATATTATATGCGCATCTGGCTGATCCGTCTTGGACTTGGAGGAAAGGGCGGAAAGAAAACAAGGGATCTTCTTTTGAAAAATCTGAAAGGGAACACAGCTTTTCGGACGGAAGAAGAAAAGGAACGCGCAAAAGAGCGTAATCGGCAGAGAGCCGCTGAACGGAAAGCAGCACAGGAATAATTTTCTGTAAAATACACAATTTCTTTTCCGAATTTTTGTGTACATTATTGTTTGAAATGACTGGATAATATGTGCTTTTAGAGTGATATATAGACTACGAAAAAAAGCACATAGGAGGCGCAACAAAATGAAAACACAGAAGTTCGGGATTGAAATTGAATTAACCGGAATCACCAGAAAAAAAGTGGCAGATGTTATTGCAGAATATTTCGGAACAGAGAAATTTTATATCGGGACGTATTATCAAACTTACGGTGCAAAGGATCATAAAGGAAGAACATGGAAAGCAACATTTGATTCCAGTATTATCGCACAGCGAAAAAAGAATGGTAGAAGAGAGCCTGCATCGGAAGAATATAAATGTGAAATTGTGAGTCCGATTTTAGAATATGAAGATTTGGAAGACCTGCAGGAAATTGTCCGCCAGCTTCGGCATAATGGAGCGTTCGCCAGTGACCAATGCGGCATACATATCCATGTGGATGCAAGCAGATATACACCTCAGACTTTACGAAATCTAGTAAATATCATTGCCAGTAAGGAGGATATTTTATATAAAGCTTTACAAATTGATCCGGCTAGACTTCGATGGTGTAAAAAGACAAATGAACAGTTGATTCAAACGATTAATAAAAGAAAACCCAAAACAATGGAAGAATTAAAGGACATCTGGTATGAGGGGAGTCACAGAAGAAGGACAGACCATTACAACGATACCAGATACCACGGTTTAAATCTTCATGCGACTTTCACAAAAGGAACGGTAGAGTTCCGATTGTTTAACAGCACGACACATGCAGGGGAAATCAAAGCATACATACAATTCTGCCTTGCAGTCAGCCATCAGGCATTGACGCAAAAGAAAGCGAGTGCCAGAAGAACAGTTACAGATAATGAAAAATACGCATTTCGGTGTTGGATGCTTCGGTTGGGATTAAACGGGGATGAATTCAAAACCTGCAGGCTTCATTTTCTGAAACATTTGGAAGGAAATTCTGCATGGAGACATGCTGCTTGAAGGGAATAGGCACAGCCCCACCAATGGCGGTCGAGAGACCGTCTTGAGGTGGTAGGAGGGAGACCTCACTATCAACAGAGAAAGGATGAAACGAATATGAAGAAGTTGTATATTGCCTATGGCAGTAACATGGATGAGGAGCAGATGGCATTCCGATGCCCAACTGCAATTTTAGTAGGAACAGCAATCGTGGAAGGGTATGAGTTAATGTTCAAAGGTTCTCGAACGGGTTCGTATGCTACGATAGAACCAAAGGAGGGAAGCATCGTTCCGGTATTGGTTTGGGAAATCGGTCAAATGGATGAAAGAAGACTCGACTATTATGAAGGATATCCGAATTTTTACTATAAGAAGATACTGGAGGTGCAAATCAAGGGGAAAAGAAAAAGTGCGATGGTGTATATCATGGATGAGAAAAGGAAAATAGGAGTGCCAAGTGCAGGATATTATCGAACTTTGGAACAAGCATATGAACAGTTTGGGTTTGAGGAAGATGTTTTGAAGCAGGCTTTGAAAAATTCAATCGAGGAGGTGCAGCATGGTATTTCCGAATAGAAAAATTGTGGAGAATGTTCGCAGAGAATATCCAGTTGGTACCAGAGTAGAACTTGTAAGAATGCATGATAAACAGGCACCGCCAGTTGGCATGACAGGGACCGTTCTCGGAGTAGATGACACGGCATCCCTTCTGATGCATTGGGATAATGGATCAGGACTGAATGTGATTTATGGGGAAGATTGTGTAAAAAAGATACCCATAGTCAGAACTGTTTGTTATGGAAAGACAGAGGAGTGGTATTCGAGGGAGAAAGCTGAAGAATTTTTCTTTCAGGCGATCTTGGGAAGTGAAGGCAGTGAACAGAGCCGATACATGAAGATATATAATGAGTTAAAAATGGGATTGGACTTTTGTACGGATGGAGAAGATCTCTAAAGAAAATTTGTGCAGATTATGGTACGGATATTACTGGATATAAGAAAGAGGCAGAGGTAACATGTGTGTACAAAAAAGAACAGGAGAATTATTATGGAAGAAACATACAGAGGATATCAAATTACAATCGCTTGGAATAGTGAAACTACAGGGTATGATTTTATTATTACCCCGCCGGACAATGGGAAAATAATTACAAGTGAAGATTCATATTTTTATGATTACAATGCTGTGAAAGCAGCAAAAGTAAAAATTGATGAACTTTTCAAGTAAAAACGAAAGGTGCTGAGATAAAAAAGACTTCTTCGGAGGTCTTTTTTTAATGATGTTTTGGAAGGAGGTGAGAGCAATGGCACAGAGAGGAAGAAAACCTAAGCCTACGGCAGTAAAAGTATTGGAAGGTAATCCGGGAAAAAGAAGTCTGAATACAAACGAGCCGAAACCCGTGAAGAAAGCGCCGAGATGTCCTGCGTGGCTAGAGGATGAGGCAAAGAAGGAATGGAAGCGGATGGCCAAACAGATGGAACAGCTGGGGATTCTGACAGAAATTGATATGGCTGCTTTTGCAGGGTACTGTCAGGCGTATGCACGATGGAAAGAAGCGGAGGAATTTATTACTCAGCATGGAACAATTGTAAAGACACCATCCGGTTATTGGCAGCAGGTTCCACAGGTATCCATTGCTCAGACCTATCTGAAGATCATGAATAAATTCTGTGAGCAATTTGGTCTTACACCTTCCGCAAGAAGCAGGATCGTTACAGACAATGGTGATGATAAAGAAAGTGATGCAATGGAACTTCTGCTGATAAAGGGAGGTGGTGGATAGTGTATGATCAGATAAAAGCGGATCATGCCGTAAATTTTATTAATTGTTTGAAACACACGAAAGGGCAATGGAGAGGTGTTCCGTTTGAGCTACTTCCGTGGCAGGATAAAATTATTCGTGATATTTTTGGAACGGTAAAAGAAAATGGCTATCGTCAATATAATACTGCATATGTGGAGATTCCAAAGAAAAATGGAAAATCAGAACTGGCTGCTGCGGTGGCTCTTCTGATGACCTGTGGTGACGGAGAATGGGGTGCGGAAGTCTACGGATGTGCCTCTGATCGTCAGCAGGCTTCGATCGTATTTGACGTGGCGGTTGATATGGTGGATCAATGTCCGGCTCTAAAGAAAAGAATTAAACCAATTATGTCTGTAAAGCGGTTAGTATATCAGCCGACAAACAGTTTCTATCAGGTACTTTCTGCTGAAGCATATACCAAGCACGGCTTGAATGTACACGCAGTAATATTTGATGAACTTCATGCACAGCCGAATCGGGAGCTATTTGATGTCATGACAAAAGGTTCAGGTGATGCGAGAACACAGCCCTTGTATTTTTTGATTACGACTGCCGGAACGGATCGAAACTCCATTTGTTTTGAACAGCATCAAAAGGCAGAAGATATTCTTATGGGAAGAAAGATTGATCCGACTTTTTATCCCGTGATTTATGGCATTGCGGATGATGATGACTGGGGAAGTGAAGAAAGCTGGTATAAGGCAAATCCGTCTTTGGGGCATACGATAGCATTGGAAAAAGTGCAGAATGCTTATCAGAGTGCGAAAGAAAATCCGGCAGAGGAAAATATTTTCCGGCAGCTCCGATTGAATCAATGGGTAAAACAGTCTACCAGATGGATGCCTATGGATCGGTGGGATGAATGTGACTTTGAAGTAGATCAAGATAGTCTGCTTGGAAGAGAATGTTATGCAGGACTTGACCTTTCCAGTACTTCGGACATTACGGCGTTTGTTTTAGTGTTTCCGCCGAGAACAGAGGAAGAAAAATATAGCATATTGCCATTTTTTTGGATACCGGAAGAAAATTTGCAGCTTCGTGTGAGGAGAGATCATGTTCCTTATGACGTGTGGGAAAAACAGGGACATCTTCAGATGACAGAAGGAAATGTGATTCATTATGGTTTCATTGAAAAATTCATCGAGGATTTGGGAATGAAATATCATATTTTGGAAATTGCATTTGACCGTTGGGGAGCAGTTCAGATGGTACAAAATCTTGAAGGGATGGGCTTTACTGTTGTACCTTTCGGGCAGGGATATAAAGATATGAGTCCGCCAACGAAAGAATTAATGAAGCTGACATTGGAGAAAAAACTGGCACATGGCGGTCATCCGGTTCTCAGATGGATGATGGATAATGTTTTTGTCCGTCAAGATCCGGCAGGAAATATTAAGATGGATAAGGAAAAATCTACAGAAAAAATAGATGGGGCAGTCGCAACAGTTATGGCACTTGACCGCGCAATCCGTAATGAAGGAACAACGGGAAGTGTATATGATGAGCGCGGCATTATTGCATTTTGATAAAACAGGAGGAAGCGTATGGGATTACGGGAATTATTTGGTCTAAGGGGAGCAAGAGATAAACCGACAAATAGTTATAATTCAGGAGTATCTTTTTTATTTGGAAGAAGCACAAGCGGTATTTCCGTAAATGAAAGAACCGCCATGCAGACAACAGCAGTATATTCTTGTGTCAGAATTCTTGCGGAAGCAATAGCTTCTCTTCCCCTTCACTTATACCGTTATACGGACAAGGGAAAAGAAAGAGTATTTGACCATCCGCTTTATCATATTCTTCACGATGAACCAAATGAAGAAATGACATCTTTCGTATTCCGGGAAGTCTTGATGAGCCATTTACTGATATGGGGAAATGCCTATGCGCAAATCATCCGTGATGGAAGAGGGCAGGTATTAGGATTGTATCCGCTTCTGCCGGATAAAATGGAAGTTGACCGTGCGGAAAATGGAGAACTTTATTATATTTACACACGGAACACAGAAGAGAATCCCAATTTTAAGGATTATGGACGGATCTATCTTCGCAGGGAAGATGTGCTGCATATACCGGGATTAGGATTTGATGGTTTAGTAGGATATTCTCCAATTGCTATGGCTAAAAATGCAGTAGGAATGACACTTGCCTGTGAAGAATACGGGGCCTCGTTTTTTGCAAATGGAGCAACACCGGGTGGTGTTTTGGAACATCCGGGCGTTCTAAAAGATCCCGCAAAGGTAAGGGATAGCTGGCATAAGGTGTATGGGGGTTCAAGAAATGCAGGAAAAGTGGCGGTTTTGGAAGAAGGTATGAAATATCAGCAGATAGGGATTCCGCCGGAAGAGGCGCAATTCTTGGAAACAAGGAAATTTCAAATCAATGAGATTGCTAGGATGTATCGGGTTCCACCGCATATGGTTGGAGATTTGGAGAAATCTAGTTTTTCTAATATAGAACAGCAGTCTTTGGAATTTGTGAAATACACGTTAGACCCGTGGGTAGTCCGATGGGAACAGGCATTGCAGAAAGCATTGCTATTGCCACAGGAAAAAGAAGAGTATTTTATAAAACTAAATGTGGATGGATTATTGCGGGGAGATTATGCCAGCCGGATGAATGGGTATGCTGTAGGCCGGCAGAATGGATGGCTGTCAGCAAATGATATCCGGGAAATGGAAGATCAGAATCCGATTCCAGAGGAAGAGGGAGGAGATTTGTATCTTGTGAACGGAAGCATGACAAAGCTGGCGGATGCAGGAGCCTTTGCAGGAAAGTCAGGAAGTAATATGCCACAGGTTTAAAAGATTTATGCTCAACTGGACAGGAGCAACACTATGTTGCGTAGTGGAACAATATGCTACTGTTTGGTGACAAGAGTAAAAAGCAGAAGATCCCATGAAAGTGGAGAATTGAAGCAGAACAAGCGGAATATAACAAAAAATAGAAGGCTTTTTCTTCTGAAAGTGGAGGATAAAATCCAAAATCAGATGAAAATAGCAAAAATAATAAAGTGTGTTTTAAGGACGATAATCAGAAACAGAGTATCTGATTGTGGTCCTTTTTGTGTGCTTAAAACACAGTCGTAAAAGGAGGGACAGGATGAAACGGAAGTTTTGGAACTGGGTAAGAAATGAAAATGATGAGAGCAGAACCCTGTTTCTAAACGGAGAGATTTCCGATGAAACATGGTACGGAGATGAAGTGACTCCCAAAATGTTCAAAGAAGAATTACAAGATGGAGAAGGAGACATCACGGTATGGATCAATAGTCCGGGAGGAGATGTATTCGCAGCAGCACAGATTTATAACATGCTGATGGACTACAAAGGGAATGTGACTGTGAAAATTGATGGGCTGGCTGCTTCAGCAGCATCCGTGATTGCAATGGCGGGAACGGAAGTACAGATGTCTCCCGTGGCGATGATGATGATTCATAATCCTGCGACCATTGCTATCGGTGATTCTTCAGAAATGAAAAAGGCAATCGACATGTTGGATGAAGTAAAGGAATCCATTATGAATGCTTATGAAATTAAAACGGGACTATCAAGATCGAGGATTTCACATTTGATGGATGCGGAAAGCTGGTTCAATGCAAAGAAAGCTGTAGAACTTGGCTTTGCAGATAAGCTCCTTTTTTCTAAAGAGGAACCAGAAGGGGAAGAAGAAAAAGAGTTGGAAATGGAAGCAGTGATGTTTTCACGAAAAGCGGTGACGAATTCGCTGATGTCAAAACTGATTCCCAAACCAGAAAAAAAGACACCCATTGAACAGTTAGAAAAGAGACTTAGTCTCTTGGCACATTAAAAGAGGAGGATTTTTAATATGAATCAGATTTTAGCATTAAGAGAGAAAAGAGCAAAAGCGTGGGAGGCAGCAAAGGCATTTTTAGAATCTAAACGAGGAACGGACGGGTTGCTTTCAGCAGAAGATACGGCCACTTATGACCGTATGGAAGCGGATGTGGTTAATCTTGGAAAAGAGATCGAGCGTTTAGAAAGACAGGCAGCTATTGATGCAGAACTGAATAAGCCTACTAGTCATCCAATCACAAATCAGCCGGGGAAAGGCAATGGAGGAGAAGAAAAAACAGGAAGAGCCTCAGCGGCTTATAAAACTGCATTTTGGAATGCGATGAGAAAGAAAAATTATCTTGATATTCAGAATGCTCTTCAGGTTGGAACAGATTCAGAAGGAGGTTATTTGGTTCCCGATGAATATGAAAGAACTCTGGTGGAAGCGTTGGAAGAAGAAAACTTTTTCCGAAGTCTGGCAACCGTGATTCAGACCTCCAGCGGAGATCGTAAAATTCCTATCGTGGCATCCAAAGGAGAAGCAAAGTGGATTGATGAAGAAGCGGCATATCCAGAATCTGATGACAGCTTTGGACAGATTTCCATTAGTGCATATAAGGTTGCGACCATGATTAAAGTTTCGGATGAGTTGTTAAACGATAACGTGTTTAATTTGGAAGCCTATATTTCTAAAGAATTCGGACGAAGAATCGGAACGAAGGAAGAAGAAGCATTTTTTACTGGAGATGGCAAGGGAAAACCGACAGGAATCTTTAATGCTACAGGCGGAGCTTCTGATGGAGTCACGACCGCAGGCGCAAGCATTACGTTTGACGATGTTATGGATTTATTTTATTCTCTGCGATCCCCATATCGTAAAAAAGCGGTATGGATGCTCAATGACAGCACCGTAAAAGCGTTACGTAAATTAAAAGATGGGAACGGGAATTATATTTGGCAACCGTCCGTGCAGGCGGGAGTGCCGGACATGATTTTGAACCGCCCATATTTTACGTCTTCATTTGTACCGGAAATTGCAGCCGGACAAAAGATTATGGCATTTGGGGATTTTTCCTATTACTGGATTGCGGACAGGCAGGGACGTTCCTTTAAACGCCTGAATGAGTTATTTGCGGCAACCGGACAGGTTGGTTTCCTTGCGAGCCAGAGGGTAGATGGGAAATTAATTCTTCCAGAAGCAGTAAAAACGATGAAACTGAAAGAAACGAGATAAGAAAGAGGGGTGTCTACATGCTGATTACACTAGAAGAAGCGAAAGAATATTTGAAGGTGGAATATGAGGATGAAGACACCCTGATTCAAACGCTGATCGATTCTTCCGAAATACTGTGTAGAGATATTATACGGCGTGATATTCTGCCAGAGAATGCTGCCGTAAAAACTGCTGTATTATATGCGGTGGGTGTGATGTTTGAAAACCGTGGCACGAATGAAGAAACGGAAAAAATGATTCCTACATTGAAAAATATTCTTTCTTCCAATCGTGAGGAGGTGTTCTGATGGATATTGGTTCAATGCGACAACGGATTATTCTTCAAAAGCATATATTACACACAGACGAAATCGGAAACCACCAGTCTCATTGGGAGAAATTTTATTCATGTTTTGCTTATGTAAATCTTGCGTCTGGAAAAGAAAATGTTACGGATATAGAAACGCTATCGGAAGATACATTGGTGTTTATATTACGCTGGTGTGAAAAATTGAGAGAAATCAATAAAAAACAATATCGGATTTTGTTTGAAAATGAGGTTTATAACATCATTTATGTGGATGATGTGCAGTTTGCGCATAAAAAATTGAAACTGACAGCAGTTCGGGAGATACGAGGTGGAAAGAATGAGCAGACGGGTGACATCTAATCAATTGGCATCAGAGATCATGAATGCTTTGAAAGATTACAAAGAAGTGACAGATGATGTTGTAAAGCAGGCGGTCAATACAGTTTCTGAAGAAACAAAGAAAATGGTACAATCTGCTTCCCCCACAGATAGTGGCGGGTACAAGAAAGGGTGGACTGCGAAAAAGATGAAAGATTCTGCAAGTAAAACAGAGGTTGTCGTTTATAATCGCAGCAAACCCGGACTAACTCATTTATTGGAGAAAGGCCATGCAAAGCGAGGAGGGGGCAGGGTAGAAGCAAAAGTGCATATTGCACCAGCGGAATCCTATGCTATATCACAGCTTGAAGATAAGATTGTAAAAGGGTTGAAATGATGGAACTAAAAAATATTATGAAGTTATTAGGTGGTCTCGGAATTCCTATCGCATATCATCACTTTGCAGAAGGAGAATCTCCGGAGCCGCCATTTTTAATTTATTTTACTCCGGGAAGCCATAATTTCTCCGCAGATGGGATGGTGTACTTTAAAGTAAAGCAATTAGATGTGGAATTATACACGGATAAAAAAGATATTGCACTTGAAGAAGAATTGGAGAAGATTTTGGATGCACAGGGGATTTTCTATAACAAGACAGAAACATATATCAAATCAGAAAAACTGTATGAAGTGTTGTATGAATTGGAGGTATAGTAATGGGAAATAAAGTAAAATTCAACTTGAAAAATGTTCATGCTGCAAAACTGACAGAAAAGGAAGAAGGGGGAAGTACAAAATTTGAATATGGCGTACCAAAGGCTATTCCGGGAGCTGTCAGTATCAGTCTGGATGCAGAAGGAGAATCCAGTCCATTTTATGCGGACGGAATTGTATATTTTCGTTCCGTGACAAACAATGGTTATAGCGGAGACTTAGAAATGGCTCTGATTCCCGAATGGTTTAGAACAGAAATCTTGCAGGAAAAGCTGGATGCAAAGGGAGTGTTGGTAGAGAATAGTTCTGTTGCAGAAAGCGTAAAATTCGCCCTGTTATTTGAATTTGACGGGGACATTAATGCAATCCGGCACGTCCTTTATAATTGTAGTGCTTCACGACCATCCATTGAATCTGAAACAAAAGAAGATACCATTGAACCGGGAACGGAAACCTTGTCTATTACGGCAGATCCACGGTCTGATGGATTGGTGAAAGCACGAACAGGAGATACTACGGATGAGACAACCTATAAAGAATGGTATAAAACTGTGTACACACCAACTGAAGAAGGAGGTGCAAAGGCATGATCAAAAGAGAAATAGAAATCTGCGGAAAAAAGATTCCTTTTCGTTCTTCAGCAACAATTCCCCGATTATACAGGGCAAAATTCAAAAGGGATATTTTTAAAGATTTAAGTAAACTGGAAAACTCATATGTTGGAACACAAAAAGATGGAGCGGAATTTCAGATTGATGATCTAGAAATTTTTGAAAATGTGGCGTATATCATGGCATATCACGCAGACAACAGTATACCTTCTACAATAGAAGAATGGCTCGATCAGTTTGATATGTTCTCTATTTATGAGGTGTTACCGCAAATTTTGGAATTATGGGGAGACAATGTGGCTACGGATATCAAAGCAAAAAAAGGTTTGGCAGAAGTGAGCGGGAGATGACAACGCCTCTGTTCCTTCTGCGGTGTACGGAAATAGGAATTTCAATCGCAGATTTGGATTTTTTGACGATTGGTCTTGTGATTGATATGTGGACAGAAAGAGCCAATGATAGTGTGAAATATAAGCGCCTAGCCAGTCAAGAAGACTTTGATAAATTTTAGTTATGGATTGAAGGAAGAGTCTTTTCTTGATATAATTTCTTTAATACAGAAAAGGCTGTTTTTAAACAAATAAGAATTTCGGAGGATAATAGGATGTTAGAATTTAGATATGATACGCAACTTTTAATTGAAGGTGAAAATCTTGATGAAGATAAAATAAGTGAATATTTTACAAATAATTTTAAAGGAGATTGCTTATTGGCGGTTGGAGATGAAGAACTGATTAAAATTCATTTTCATACAAATGAGCCATGGAAAGTATTAGAGTATTGTTCACAGCTTGGGGAAATTTATGATATTGTTATTGAAGATATGGATAGACAAGCGAGAGGTTTAAAGGGATAAGCTTCAGTTTGTGTAAGACAAATCATACATGAGAAGAAGGCGAAGAATATGTTATTACGAGAAGAAGTTTTAGAATATGGATTAACATTTTCGGACGTATATGTAGATACTCCATTTCATGATCCAAACTGGATATTGCTAAGATATGAAAAAAATAAAAGAGCGTTTGCATGGACTTATGAAAGGGAAGGACATATATGGGTAAATGTAAAGGTAGATCCAGAATGGAGAGATTTTTGGAGAAATACATATTCCTCAGTAATTCCGGCGTATCATCAAAACAAAGAACACTGGAATTCTATTATATTAGATGGGACAATACCGGATACTGATATTAAACGCATGATTGCAGAAAGTTATGATTTGATATGTAAAAAGAAATAAATAAAATAGTAAGATGGCATCGGTTCAGAAAAGAATCGGTGCTTTTTTCATGCTCGGAGAAATCCGGGCTTTCCTTATGTTTTTTTGGGAGGAGGTGCAGACATGGGAAACAGGATTAAGGGAATTACAGTTGAAATTGGAGGAGATACCACAGGTCTTGATAAAGCATTACGCGGCGTGAATTCTTCAATTACTAAGACACAGTCTGCCCTCAATGATGTAAATAAATTATTGAAACTCGATCCATCAAACACAGTACTAGTGGCACAGAAGCAGCAGTTACTTTCGCAAGCGGTTAGCCAGACAAGTGATAAATTAGAAGCATTGGAATCTGCACAGGAGCAGGTAACGGCAGCTTTTCAAAGAGGGGATATAGGACAGGACAAATATCAGGCATTTCAAAGAGAGGTAGAGGAAACACGAGGAAAGCTGAATCAGTATAAAAATGATTTATCCTCTCTCCAAACGGAACAAGACCGTCTATCTTCCAATACAGCGAGATTGGAAAAATTATTTTCTTCGACAGGAACACAAGTGGATGATTATGCAGATGTTCTTGGAAGTAAATTAGTTTCTGCGATTAAAAATGGAACAGCCAATTCAGATCAAATGAAGACAGCTATCGAGAAAATTGGAAAGTCTGCAACAGGTGGGAAAGCAGATATCCGTCAATTGACTGATGCGCTGGATACGGTTGATGACGGAGAAGCCATCCGTAATTTGATTGAAGAATTAAAGCAGGCAGGGGATGCGGCTCAGGATACCGCCGAAGATGTGGGGCAGATTGCAGAAAATACAAAAGGTGCTGCCTTGATGCAGACCGCAGATCAGCTTTCGGCTGTAGGAGATAAAATTCAGGACATCGGAACAAAAGCAATGGATGCTTATTCGGAAACGGAGAATGCGGTCACAAAAGTAAATGCGTATTTTGGAGAAACCGGACAGGCAGCAGAAGAATCGGCAAATGTTATCAAATCTGTGTATTCAGATGGTGTGGGAGAAAGCATGGACAGCGTGGCAGATGCCGTCATTATGGTAAAAAAGAACTTGGGTGATCTGAGTGAAACAGACCTTACCAATTTAACACAGCAGGCCATTACGTTGGACGAATTGTATGGAATTGATATGAATGAAACGCTTCGTGGTGTGAATTCCTTAATGCAGCAGTATGGTTTAACTGCACAGGAAGCGATGGATTACATCGTAGTTGGTACACAGAATGGCTTGGATAAAACAAATGAGTTAGGAGATAACCTGAGTGAATATGCAGGAAAGTTTTCTCAGGCGGGATATTCGGCATCGGAGTATTTCCAATTGCTGGACAATGGCTTAAAGAACGGTGCGTATAATCTTGATAAGGTAAACGATGCCATCAATGAAGTGACTACCCGTCTTGTGGATGGAACAATTGGAGAGTCCATTGGTTCTTTTTCTACAAAAACACAGGAACTATTTACTTCATGGCAGAATGGAGGAGCAACACAGAAGCAGGTTATTGATTCTATCGTGGCAGACATCGGAAATTGCACGAATCAACAGGAAGCGTTAAACCTTGCTGCTTTAGCATTTGGAACAATGGCGGAAGATGGAAACTTAAAATTCATCACGTCTCTGACATCTGTCGGGAGTACCTATGACAGCGTAAAAGGATCTGCACAGGGGATGTTCGATGCAACAACAACACCAATGCAGCAGATGGAGTCCAATACAAGAAAATTACAGCAGGCATTAGTACCATTAGGAGAAAAACTGGCGGAATTGGCCAATGCAATTCTTCCACCATTGGTATCCGTGATTACCACGATTGGAGGATGGTTTGAGAAATTACCGGGACCGGTTCAGAATTTCGTTATTATTTTAGGAGCATTACTGGCGGCATTCACAGCTCTTACTCCGGTTATTGCAGCTATTTCTGTGGCGATGGGTGCTTTGAATATTTCCATGCTTCCGATCATTGCAGTTATTGCTGCGGTGGCAGCGGCGATTGCCGGAATTATTGCGATTATACAAAATTGGGGTGCAATTACACAATGGTTTGGAGAATTGTGGAATACCATCTGTACCGGAATTGGGGCAATGGTCGATTCCCTAAAAGCATGGTTTTCAAATTTGTGGACACACTTGCAGTCTGTATGGGAAGGAATATGTAATGTGGTACAGACAGCAGTCATGCTACTTGGCTCTATTATTCAGGGAGCGATTGATATTATAACGCTGCCTTTTCGGATGATATGGGAGAACTGTAAAGGAATTGTTTCTTCCGTATGGGAAGGAATCAAATCTGTAGTATCTTCTGCAATCCATGCTGTTTCCAGTACAATCTCATCTGTGATGAGTGCGATAAAAAATGTGATTTCCACGGTGTGGAATGCAATAAGCAGTAAAGTATCGTCTGTCTTAAATACCATTAAAACTACGGTATCGACAGTATTTAATTCCGTGAAATCCGTGGCATCATCGGTATGGAATGGGATTAAATCGGTAATTTCTTCTGTGGTGGATGGTATAAAAAGTAAGGTCAGTTCCGTATTCAATGGTGTGAAAAGCACGATTACGTCTATCTTTAACGGGATTAAAAGTACAGCAACTTCGGTTTGGAACGGGATCAAAGATGCAATTATAAAACCTGTGGAAGCGGCAAAAAATGCGGTAAAAGGAATTATAGATAAAATTACAGGATTCTTTTCCGGTATGAAACTGGAACTTCCTAAAATCAAGCTGCCACATTTTAAGATTTCAGGAAAGTTGTCACTTTCGCCACCGAGTGTACCTCATCTTTCCGTTGATTGGTATAAGGAAGGCGGTATTTTAACGAAGCCCACTGTGTTTGGAATGAATGGAAGCAGTTTAATGGCAGGAGGAGAAGCAGGTAAGGAAGCAGTTCTTCCGTTGAAAGGTTTTTATAATCAGTTAGAGCATATTTTATCAAGCCGGATGAATACGGGGAAAATGGAACAGTATCTTGCCGTAATCGCAAATAACAGCAGTAAGGGCATTTATTTGGAAGATGGAACATTGGTGGGACATCTGCTTCCGGCTATTGATAGTAGCTTAGGAAAAGCACAGAAGTTGAACAGGAGGTTGAGTTTATGATTCCTGATGTGACATTAAATGGAAAATCCATTCGTGAGATGGGATGGATTCGGGAAAATATTGACTTTCCGACACCCCAGTCACAAACAAATACAATCGTTGTTCCGGGAAGAAATTCTCCAATCCGATACACAGAAGCATTAGGAAGGGTATCTTATCAGCCACGGAGTTTTACCATTGTTCTGTCAATACTAGGAACCAGAAAGCAATATGATCAGAAGGTTTCCGAACTCGTGAACCAATATGCTGGAAAGCTGATAAAAGTAATCCGTTCTGAAGAACCCGATGTATATGCGCTTGGGACTGTAGAGTTTGCCCCTGTATATGATCCGCTGCTTAGAAAAGGCACAATTACGTTGGAGTGTACGGATGGAGATTCCTATTTTTACCATGTGAAGGAAAGCGAAGTCGTGATTTCTGGAAGCGGTACGGTTATACTTCAAAACGATTTTATGCCTGTGGTTCCTGTAGTGATCACTACAGGGGAGACCGCATTTTCTTGGAGAATAGGAGAAGATACCTATGAGAAATCCGTAAGTGCCGGAACATGGGAGTTCCCGGAAATGGAACTTGGAGCAGGGGAAAACCGACTGAGTGTCAAGGGAGAAAGTGTTACAACCTTCCGTTATCGGGAGGGGAGATTATGAAGTTATTTCGTGTTTATGTGGATGGAAAGTTGTTCTATCATCCGCAATTTTCCCGTCTTGCAATTACTCAGGCACAGGTAAAAGAAGATGCAGAAAACATTGACAGTCTGATCTTGTCTGCACCTTATAACCATCCGTATCTGAAAGATGTGAAACCGATGTCTTCTGAAATTGTGTGTAAAAAAGGAGAGAAGACGGTATTTGAAGGCAGGGCGCTGGATGACGGGATTGATTTTTATAATACCCATACATGGACTTGTGAATCAGCACTTGCATATCTGAAAGATTCCATGCAGCCTCCGTATTCATATAAAGGAAATTTAAAGGGGCTTTTGGAAATGTTTCTGACAGAGCATAATAAGCGGGTAGAGAAAAAGAAACAGTTTCATATAGGAAATGTGACTGTGAAGGATAACAATGATTATATTTCTTATAGCAGCTCTGAGTATTCCGTAACATTGGACGCAATACAAGAAAAACTACTGAAAACGCATGCCGGGTACTTACAGGTACGATATACACAAGAAGGAAAAATATTGGATTATCTAGAAGATTTCACAGCCTTTTCTTTACAAAAAGTAGAGTACGGTAAAAATCTTTTGGATGTAAAAATTGCTCAGGATCATACGGAGAGAATTACGGTTTTGATTCCACTTGGAGCAAAAATTAAAGAAACGGATGAAGACGGGAATGAAGTGGAAACTGGAAAAAGAGTGACCATTACAGGCGTAAATGAAGGAGTAGAGTATGTTTATGATGAAAAAGCCTTAAAAGAGATAGGGTGGATTTGGACAGTAGAAGTTTGGGATGATGTAACCGAGCCGGGGAATCTTCTAAGAAAAGCGAAAAGCCGGGTGGCAGAATTGGCAAAAGGTATCACAAGTATGGAACTTTCCATTGTGGATGAGTCAGATGCAGGTGTTGATATTATGGATATTCATGCTAGACAATACGTGGACTGTTTGTCTCCGCCACATGGAATTGATGGAAGATATCTTTGCGTGAGTAAAACAAGAGACTATCTGAATCCATCGGGAAACACCATTACAATCGGTGCGTCCAGTATAACACTGACTTCCTTATCGGCGAAACAACATGGGAATCTGAATACATTGGAAAAAGATATCATGGATCAAGATTCCAAATTGGAAGATATGTCGGGGAAAGTAGAAGAAATACAATCTTCAAAGATGTATCGGACAGAACTATTGGTGGAGGGAGTAAATATTTTCAAAGACCGGGGACAGAAAAGCACCATAAGGTGCCGGGTATATTCTTGGGATAAAGAGATAACGGATACATTGGATGCGTCTGCATTCTGTTGGCATCGTAACTCTGGAAATGAGGAAACAGATGCGGATTGGGATCGGCTTCATGCAGGAAGGAAATCGATTGTAATCACGACAGAAGATGTGCAGGATAATGCATCCTTTTATTGTGAGATTAAGATTTAGGAGGAATTTTATATGGCTACAATTTTAACTTCCAGTCAACAGACATTCGTTGACATTACAGATCAAAGAAAACTATCAGCGTACATCACGTCCAATCTGCCCAAAACGCAGAGTGAAAATCCGAACGTGCTGCCACATACCTATGCTCCAAGCTGGGCGGTCACGAATTTGAAGTTAACTCCTGTTATTTTTCTGGATCAGACGAATCTTTCATTAGGGGCATCAGGCTTATCCATCAATTGGAAACGAAAAGATGGAACAGGTGCGGAAAGTGCATTGATCGCAGGAGAAACGGTGGCAGGAGGAATCCTTACCGTAAATAAGGATAATCTTGCTACGTCTTCTTCAGGGATGATTACTTACATTTGTTATATCAGTTACTACGACTCAGAAACAAAGAACACCGTCAACATTTCTTCAGATATTACCTATACGCTGGTTAAGAATGCACAAAATGCTAAGTTAGCATCCGTGACGGCAGATACCCATGTATTTAAATACGATGCGGGTTCTTCTTTGGTAGGGGCGGCACAGGCTACGCTTACCGCACAGGTACAGGGAGTGTCTATCAGCAAATGGCAGTATAAAAATAGTTCTGGAAACTGGGTGGATTATCCAACTACTTCTGATAATGGCAGCATTACTGGTGGAACGTTGGTGGTTAAACCGACACATTCCGTTTTCTTTAATAATGTAGCTCAGATTAAATTATTGACAGATGATGTGGACGTTTATGATACGGTAACCATTACGAAAATTTATGATGGAGAAAAAGGTGATCCGGGTGCTGCTGGTGGTGATGGAAAAGGTGGTCTTTCGGTTATTTTAGGAAATGAAACACAGTCCATTGCTTGTACAGCAAATGGAGCTGTAGCAGCGGAAGTGCTTGTAAACATTCCTTTTACCGGATATGTCGGAATTGAACAGACTCCCTGTACATGTACGGTAGGAACATTGCCGGATGGTGTTACGGTGAAAACAAACACGGCAGCCACGGCAACGATAGCTGGTAAGCTGTCTCTTTTATTTGCGGCAAATGCAACATTAGGTGGAGCGTCTGTATTAAATGGAACGATAGAATTAACTTTTACAATTTCAGGGAAAAAGGTAATAAAACAGTTTTCGTGGTCAAAATCTAATAAAGGAAATGCAGGGGCGAGTGCAGTCGTGTTTTCTGTATACGCACCAAATGGAACTGTGGTGCTAAATCAGTCGGGGACATTACTTCTTTCAACATCTGCCTATAGCGGTTCAACAGCAATTACAAGTGCTACCTATCAGTGGGCAAAATATGTAGGAGGAACATGGAATAATATCAGCGGTGCGACATCTTCGTCCCTTACCGTATCGGGAGCGGATATTGTCAACATTCAATCTTACCGTTGTACGATGACGTATGGCGGAAAAAGCTATGCGGATGTGATAACCGTGGAAGATAAGTCAGATCCCTATGTGTCAGAAATGCTGTCCATCGGAGGATTTACGGTAAAGAATAATTTAGGCGGAGTTGTTCCATATGTGATTGTTCGGACGAATCAGAAAGAAGTGGATGCTCTGCTTGGAAACATTGGGGAAACTGCTCCGTCAAGTCCAAAATCAGGAGATTTCTGGTACAAGGTGGATCATACTGCCCAAAGTGTTGTTTTAATGAAGTATGATGGCGCAGAGTGGAAAAATGCTACGGAAAAGCAGACTCTGACCTATACATGGTATATGCAGGATAAAGATGGAAAAGAGATTACTTTTGAAAAGAGTGGAAAAGTGATCTATTTATCCGCAAAGGATATTGACAGTCTTGTAACCCTGCAATGTGACGTGTCCAAAGGATAGGAGGTGGCCTAATGGCATTATTGACAACGTGCCAAGCCAGTTTCCAGAGCATGAAAGACTATGAGGATGTCAAGGATGATGTGGAGTCGTTAAAAGAGAATATCCATGAGTGCTATTCTGAAATCAGTAAAACTTCAGAACAGATTCAGCATACCGTCAGGGAAACGTATCTTACGAAATCAGAATTGGAAACAATCCAAAAAGACTTTCAGGCAAGCATTACACAGAACAGTTCAGAAATCCGAATGGACTTCACAAAGATAACAAATGAAATCATTAATAATGTCTCTGCCAATCAAACACTTTTGGAAGAATACATTCGTTTCAAGGGAGCATTGATTGAATTAGGAAAAGTCGGGAATGCATTTACAGCGGAATTATCCAATGAAGAACTCTCATTTAAGGAGAATGGGCAGAAAATTGCTTATATTTCCAATCAGATTCTCGTCATAACCAATGCAGAAATTCGAAACAAACTGTCTCTGGGCAATGAAGTCCGGGGATGGTTTGATTTTATACCGAGAAGCACGGGAAATTTGTCGATCAAATGGCGTGATCCGTCTTAGAAAGAAGGTGAGAAAGTTGGCATCCAGTGGAAGTTTTTCGGGATCTATCCGTGATGGACATTATGCGGTGCGGGTAGATTGGACGCAGACGAAGAATGTGTCGGAGAATACATCTACAATTACCTGCAGGATTTATCTTGTTAATGACTGGTCATTGTCGATTAACAGCAGAAATAACAATACGATGACGATTGATGGAAAGGCTCAGAATTTCACATCCCCTTCCATCGGTTCAACAGGAACACATTTGTTGGGAACGGTATCTCAGAAAGTCACGCATGGAAGTGACGGTGGGAAGGCAATTTCCATGAGTGTTGTGTTTAAGATTCAGGCAACATTATCAGGAACTTTTTACGATTCTATTACGGCAAATACAACCGTAACTTTGGATTCCATTCCAAGAGCATCTTCCGTGACGGCTTCAAATGCAGAGTTGGGGAAGGCGTCCGTGATACAAATTTCTCGTGCATCTTCTGCGTTTACCCACACACTGGTATACGCTTTTGGCGGTGCGACGGGGACGATTGTTTCAAAAACAGCATCCACCTCGGTTACATGGAATCCACCGATTTCATTGGCAAATCAGATACCAAAAGCGGTTACGGGAACCTGTACGATTACCTGCACGACCTATAACGGAAGCACAAATATTGGAAGTAAGACATGTACATTGACTTTGAGCGTTCCGGCCTCCATTAAGCCATCTATTACCAGTCTGACTGCAGCGAGGGTGGATGGAGAAGTGCCATCTGCATGGGGCATTTATGTACAGACAAAATCAAAAGCAACCTTAAAAATCAATGGTGCAGCAGGTAGCTACGGATCGAATATTACTGCATATTCCATAACAGGCGGAGGTTATACCAGTACGGCATCCAGCTTTACAACAGGGTTTCTGAATACGGAAGGTACGATCACATTCTCTGCTGTTGTTACGGATTCTAGGGGAAGAACTTCAGAAGAGAAGACAGTATCGATTACGGTAGTTCCCTATTCGCCTCCGTCTTTTATCAATTCAACATCGCAAAGATGTTTGAGTAATGGGGCGGTCAATGAGGACGGGACTTATGTACGAAGTGTGATAAATTTTAAATTTGCATCATGTGGGGGAAAGAATACTGCATCTGGAACAATTCATTATAAAAGAACAACAGCAGAGTCATGGATAGCAGCAGGGGCATTTGTATCAGGAGCGGCTGTTGTTTTTGGCGGGGGAAATATTTCTACAGAATATTCCTTTGATGTTCGTTATACCCTGAAAGATATGTTTTCTTCTGTTTCAATACAAGAGATCATTTCTACAGCAGCAGTAGTAATGGATTTTAAACGTGGCGGCAAAGGAGTAGCTGTTGGTAAAGTTGCAGAGGATGAAAATGTGTTTGAAGTGTCAGAAGACTGGGATGTGCGGGTTTATGGAAAACTTCTTAAGGATTATATCCAACAGTTTGCGAAAACAATCTATCCGGTTGGAAGTATTTATATGAGTGTGGTTAATACAAATCCAAGCCAATTTTTTGGAGGAACTTGGGTGGCGTGGGGAGCAGGAAGAGTCCCTGTAGGTATCAATACTGGTGATGGGAATTTTAATACTGTGGAAAAAATAGGTGGTTCTTCTGTGGTAACACTTACTGCAAATCAAATGCCCTCCCACACGCATACTTTTACAGGAAACGCCACAACAACAGGAAGTGCCGGAGGTCATACACACAACATTGGACGTGATACAGACGGAGGTGCAGGGAGCAGCAGATATACCGTGCATGGAAGTGGTGTATCGGGAGCAGATGCGACAGCACCGACAAGCAATGCTGGAAGTCATACGCATTCCCTGACACCAAAGGGGACAATCGCAAAAGCGGGTGGTGGAGCTTCCCATTCGAATTTACAGCCATATATTGTCTGCTATATGTGGAAACGTACAGCATAAGGAAATGACAGCCAATCGGCTGTTTTTTTAATACCCGAAAGGGAGAAAGAGAGGAAAAGACTATGAAGCAATTTGTAACAACCATGCAATATGTTTTTGCAGCGATGGGAGGAGCAATCGGAGCAGTTCTTGGAGGCTTTGATGGATTTTTGTATGCCCTGATCGTCTTTGTGGTGGTGGATTATATCACGGGACTTATGGCAGCAGTCATCAATAAAGAAGTTTCCAGTGAGGTTGGTTTTCACGGAATCGTGAAAAAAGTCGTGATTTTTTGTCTGGTAGCAGTCGGGCATATCGTGGACACACAGATTATTTGTGATGGAAGCGTTGTCCGTACAGCGGTAATTTTCTTTTACTTATCTAATGAAGGAATTTCCATTCTGGAAAATGCGACAAGAATCGGTCTTCCGGTACCACAGAAGCTAAAAAACGTATTGGAACAGTTGAAAGATGATGACGAAGAGCACCGTGAATAGACGGTGCTCTTTCGGGAAATGGAGGAATCTATGAAGTTAGTACAGAGTATCATGACTAAAAATCCATGCTATACAGCAGGAAGAAAGATTACAGTAAAAGGATTAATGCTGCATTCTGTGGGATGTCCGCAGCCGAATGCATCGGTGTTTATTAAAAATTGGAATACGCCATCTTATGGAGCAGCCTGCGTACACGGCTTTATTGACGGAAATGATGGTACGGTATATCAGACGCTTCCGTGGAATCATAGGGGATGGCATTGTGCATCCGGTTCAAAAGGAAGTGGAAATAATACCCATATTGGTGTAGAGATGTGTGAACCTGCCAGCATCCGTTACACAGGAGGTTCTAGCTTTACCTGTTCGAATCTGTCGGCGGCGAGGACTTCTGTGAAGAAAACGTATGAAGCGGCGGTGGAGCTGTTTGCATATCTCTGTAAACTCTATGGTCTTAATCCGACTGCCGATGGCGTGATTATCAGCCACAGAGAGGGGCATGCCAGAGGTATTGCGTCAAATCACGGAGACCCGGAACACTTATGGAACGGTCTTGGAATGGGATATACCATGAATACTTTTCGTAAAGATGTAAAGGAAAAAATGCAGGGAGGGACTGTAAAGCCAGATGAAACAAAGGAAATGTATCGTGTCCGCAAATCTTGGGAAGATGCCGTTTCACAAAAAGGAGCATTTCATGAACTGGAAAATGCGAAGAAGTGTGCAGATGCGAACAAAGGATATGCCGTGTTTAATACATCTGGAAAACAGGTTTATCCAAAAACTGATTTTTCGCCATATTTAGTGGAAGTCACCGCGACGGATTTAAATATCCGTAAAGGTCCGGGGACAAATTATGGAAAAACAGGGAAGTTTACGGGAAAAGGAGTTTTTACCATTACAGAAGAACGGGCCGGTACAGGTTCCAATAGAGGGTGGGGAAAACTGAAATCCGGTGCAGGCTGGATTTCACTTGATTATGTAAAGAGATTATAAAATTCTGCCGGGCGGTAAAATTCTGTCCGGCAGAATTTTTTTACGTTATTTCCCATCATAGAAAACAAACGGTATCGGAAAAAAGACTTGCTATTCTTGGGGGTTAGAGTGATATATAGACTACCAAAAAAGAAGGGAGGAGACCATTATGCAAATTGAAGTCAGAAAAGCTGAGATGGGAAAAGAGAAAAAACGTTTAAAAGTCTGCGCATATGCGAGAGTATCCACGGAAGCATCTGAGCAGGAAAACTCATTGGAAAATCAAGTGTCTCATTATACAGAGATGATTCAGGCCAATCCTGCTTATGAGTTCGCAGGTGTCTATGCAGATTTTGGAATTTCCGGTTTTAAGGAAAGCCGCCCTCAGTTTCTGAAAATGATGCAGGATGCGAAAAATGGAAAGATTGATTTGATTATTACAAAATCCGTATCACGGTTTGCCAGAAATACCGCAATTGTTCTGAAAGCTTCCAGAGAGCTGAAGGAACGAAATGTCGGTATTTTTTTTGAACTGCAAAACATCAATACGCTTACGGAAGCGGGAGAATTGCTGCTTACCATATTGGCAGCATTTGCACAAGCAGAAAGTGAATCTGCAAGTGAGAGTTCCAAGATGGCTTATTTACACCGTATTGAGAATGGCGAAGTCGTAGCCTATTTGGAAAGATCTTATGGATATGAAAAAGATGAAAATGGAGAATATCGGGCAAAAGAACCAGAAGCGTCCGTTATCAGGGAAATTTATGATTTGGTAATTCAGGGCGTGAACTGCACGAACATTGCAAAAGTATTGAATGCAAGAAATATTCAGACCGTTCAGGGGGCAGAATGGACAGCGAGTACCGTTTTCCGCATTGTGGAAAATGAAATTTACAAGGGTGATGTTCTTATGCAGAAAACTTTTATAGATGGGAAAAGACACCAAGTGCAGAATCGCGGCGAAAAAGCCATGTACTATGCAAAAGACAATCATCCGCCGATTGTATCGGAAAAAATATGGGAAAAAGCACAGCGGAAGCTGGAAGACATGAGGGCAGAAAGAGCCGAACACTCTGTGATTCAGGAATTCACGGAAGAAAATTATCCTTACATGAATCATATTTTTTGTGCAAAATGTGGATGGCCTTTGAAGCCACGGGTGTACAGTCATGGGCATCGGCTTTCTTGGGATTGCTCCGGACAGAAGAGAGGGACAAAAAAATTCTGTACAGGCATTCACATTTTGGATAATGATTTACGGAAGATGAAGATTGAAGGAAACAGATATTTTTCAGAAACTGTAGATAAGTATGGAGAGGTACATTTAAAGCATGTAGGTGAGAGAACATGGAAGAATAAGCATAAAAAGAAAAAATTCAATCACAAAGATTTATATCCAGAATTAAATGAGGAAAATTATCCGTACTATAAACGATTGTATTGTGCAAGATGCGGAAGCAGGCTTGGACGGTATATTTCACACGGAACAGTAAGATGGATATGTTCGAGCTATAAAAGAAAGGGGCAGGCAAAATGTCCGGGAGTCCGTATTCCCGATGAAATTATAAAGGGATGGAATCTGCCTGATGGCAAAATATATATTATGGGAAAGGAAGATAAAAATGGCGAGAAGCATTACAGTTATACCAGCGAGTCAGCCTTATAGAGTGGGTGGCAGGACTCAGCAGAAAACGAGAAACCTTCGGGTAGCGGCATATTGCAGGGTTTCTACAGATCAGGAAGAACAGTTGAACAGTTTTGAAAATCAAGTGGAGTATTACACAAAATATATTCAGGATAATCCATTGTATCAGATGGCAGGCATTTATGCGGATGAGGGAATTTCTGGCACAAATACCAAAAAGCGTGAGGAATTTAAACGTATGATTCGTGACTGTGAAGAAGGGAAAATCGACTTGGTCATTACAAAATCCATATCAAGATTTGCTCGTAACACGCAGGATTGTTTGGAATATAGCAGAAGGTTAAAGAATCTTGGAATTGGAATATTTTTTGAAAAAGAGCACATCAACACTTTAGATGCATCAGGAGAATTATTGTTTACCATATTATCTTCGCTGGCTCAGGACGAATCAAGAAATATTTCGGAGAACTGTAAATGGGGCATACGAAGCAAGTTTAAAAAGGGAATTCCGCAGGTGGATTGTACAAAATTCCTTGGATATGATAAAGGTGATGATGGGAAGCTGATTGTAAATAAGGAACAGGCAAAAATAGTGAAGCGAATTTATCGGGAGTTTTTGAATGGCTATAATCCGGCTGCTATTGCAAAAATGCTGATGGAGGATCATATCAAGACTGGTACAGGCAGGGAAGAATGGAGAAGTGCATCTGTAAGGGCGATTCTGAAAAATGAAAAATATATGGGTGATGCTCTTTTGCAAAAAACTTATACAGCAGATTTCCTTACCAAGAAAGTAAAAAAGAATCATGGGGAAGTGGAGCAGTTTTATGTAAAAGAGAGCCACGAAGCAATCATTCCAAAAGAACAATGGGAAGCAGCACAACTTGAATTGGAAAGAAGGGATTCCTACATGCAGAAATTGGGATTGACTTTCTATGGATATGGATCGGAGATCAATCCGTTTTCTTGCAGGGTAGTCTGTGGAAAGTGTGGTGCGGTTTGTGGAAAGAAAAGTTGGAAAAGCAGGGGAGTAGAGTTTTGGCAATGTAATAACAGAAGTAAAAATCATGGAGTGAAAGGATGTGCCAGTGAGAATCTCCCGCATGAAAACCTGCTTAAGGGGTTTATTACGGCGTGGAACCAGATTGTTGTGGAAAGAGAACAATATCTTCCAAAATGGGAGAAAAAGAAGAAGGAAGGAAATCCGTTAGAAAAACTTCGTGCGGAACAAATGATAGAATTGACGTTGCAACCGCCTCTTACAAAGATGCTGCCAGAACTTGGACAGATGGTTTTGGAAAGGGTAATTGTACAGGGGAAAGAAATAATGGTGATTCGCTTTTTGGATGGCACGGAGATTAAGGTAAGGATATAGGCTCTGAGGTTATTCCAACAGAGCCATATTTTCTTCGGTTTCTTCCGTAAAAATAGCGAGCTGTCCATCAACCATATCATCTTCGAATACATCGGTATTTTCTGATGTTTCAATATCCGCCTTTTTTCCCCGTGGAGTTTTATGAGCGTAGAGGGTATCCATGCGTAGAGGGTGTTTGGATTTTTTGTTATAGGCAATCAGAATCGCTTCTGCAAATCCAAGAGATCCTCCGCGGCGTTCTCTTGCCTGACGTCCAATTTCACGGACAGAAACACGGCCAACCCTTTCTTTGAAAGTGGTATCACTCATTTTATCTCCGAAAGCATTATCTAACCTTGCGACTGCGTTCAGCATATTGGAACTGAAGGACATAGGTGCGCCTTCCCAAGTGGCCACGCATAAGCGGAGTACACGGTCAAGAGTATGGAAACCATATTTGTCATATATGTTTACCAATGTTGATACCGCACAGATTCCGCCGGGGTGAGAAGAGGATGTGATAGATAAATCATAGGATTCCACTAAATCTTTGATAATCAATTCTTTTTCGCTTCCAGCCTCAATGTTAGCCATGAAGATTTCATAAGGCAGCAGAGGCTTTACATATTTCATTTGGTTAGCAAAGATATCTGCTTCCTGAGTATAATTTAAATCATCATAGATCATACACCAGACAGGAGTTTCACGGGAATCGGATACCAATGCCACGATTTCAATAGTATGCTGTCCATTAAACACATAATTAATGCCATTCCTACGGCTTACTTTTACAGGATTGATTTGATACAAATCGAAGTTTGCAGCCGCTTTTTCAACATGGCGCAAGGATAGGTTTCTTTGATAATTTTGGTCTGAAACAAGGTTTTTAATAGGTATCTGTTCAAAATGAACGTTTGGGACATATCTTTGTAATTCTTCAATATTTTCTTCCATAATCATGCTTCCTCCAAAATCTTTGTAATCTTATCAATTACAGTCATTAGATTACTCACTTGTATTTTTAAACGCTTTTTTCCTTCTTTAGAAGAACGTTGGAAATCAGTCACATTCATTACCCGTTCGATGGAGCTGCACCAAGAAGGAATTGTGAGAGAAAGACTGGAAAGCTCGGCATCGGGATCAAATTTTGGCATTTGCTTGATGACGGGTTTCGGCTCTGTGATTTTTTCCTTTTGGGTTGGAGCAACAACTTTTCTCCATTGAAGTTCACGCTTCATATCAGGATAGCTCAGATGTTCAATGCCTTTTTCAATCATGTAATCATATAATTTTTTGAGTTCATAATGAGGCAGTCGGGAAAGCTCAATAATATTGGCGTGAGAAATGCGAAGTTTACCGGAACGGATTCGTTCTACCATTTGGGGAGTTTTCTCGCAAATATTATCCAATGCGCGACTATATTCATTGTATTTGTACACGGAAGCAGGAGATGTGTTGCATTCAGATGCTATCTGTGTGGCGGAAATGTGTCTGCAAGGAATTTTCTTTTCTATACGATATGTATGACCGCCTTTTCCGGTGGTGGAATTTTCAGATGAAATACGGGCAGTAATCGCTTTTACGGCATCATATTTCTTTCCAATCACATATTTACGGTTGGCTTCTGTAAGGTCTTCACGTTTAAGTTGCTGTGTGCAGATCCATGAGATTGCATCCTCCCGGCTTAAAAAGTACATGCGTTTGATACGAAATTTGACTCCACGTTTATGACAGATTTGATATGCTTCAACTCCATCCACAATCAATCCATTCCAAGTGTAAATTGGCTCGCTGTATGCGTGGGAGCTTATTTTGCGTTCCAGTGATTTATGTTCGCGATCTTCTAAAGGCTGAATGAGATTTGTAAATTCTGGATCAAATTTAAGGGTATAGTTGTTATAGTTGCTCATAATGTTTGTTCACTCCATTCAGTATTCTGTTGCATAGAAGGGGACGTTTCCAACATGGAAAACTGTATAACTCCTGCTTTGGAATTAAATTGCCCATATAAGCGGAAAATATTTCCATATTCCCAACCGCAGTCTACAGTCATCATGGTTTGTAATAAATCTTTACAGTATAATTCATAACTGTATCCTGTTTCAAAACGATATTTTCTAACTTTATGTGCGAGATAATCCCGTTTATCGCCAGCCTTTATTGCTATCATTTTGGCATTGGGATTAATCAGTAGCTGAATATAATCAGGATCACCGAGAAGCCGTAGTGTATTACGATGAACACGAATAAGGCTCTTTTTTAAATCAATACTCAGGATGGGTTGATATAGATTTTCTCGACTCATCATCTAGCACCTCACTTTCGTTTGGGACTGGTATCTGCTCCGGTATAGGAGACTGTGTTTTCTTTTTTTCATGGACATCAAATACTGCATATCCATCAAAAATATTGATCTGCAGGGCATTTTGATGCTCTTCGACAGGGACTCCGAATTGATTCTGCCACTCAGAAGGATAGCTTGCAGTTCGGGATACTCTTGGCTTTTCTCCTTCTTTGGAAGTGCGCATGAATATTTCCGGGGTTGTCAGGTCAAAAATGAATAATACTTCATCGCCGGATCGGATGAGTTTTCCTAAAAGTTTGTAACGATAGTTAGGATTCCAGTTCATCAAAGAGATAACTTTCGCAAAGAATATCCGGCAGGTGATTTGTTTTGGATTTTTCTTTTTTCCTGCTGAACACCAACGGAAAGAGTCTTTTTCTTCCTCACGGCATGGCCTTACAGCAAGTTTTTTTTCTTCTGGATTTACGAGTATCTGTACATATTCTACAGAAGGAAGTTTTTTTATACAGGCCATATTTACAGATACTTTGTAATTGTTAAATGTAAAGGAAGGCTCAAATGTATGGGCGAAAAATTCGCCACGGACAACTTGATATCCATCAAAGCTGAAATCCATATCTTCAATGAGATCAGATTGTCCATCTTTTCCCGGCGTGATAGTTACTGGCAGGGGATTTTGAGGTTTGCTCATATCTTCGGGAATATTTTGTGCCAGTTCCCATGTGTTTACAGGTGTGTCAGTCATTACGATTCTCCTTTATTTCTTCCATAATTTCCACGATTCCTTTCGTAAGATCCGCTTTGGACGTGGTATGCAGTTCTGATTCCTTATAGGGTTGTCCTTCAGAGGTGATCTGCCAATTCTTATTATTGGTAAAAGCAACCAGTTCTCGTGCGTGGGTTTGACTATAATAATTGTTTCCAAAGCTATTCATCCATTCTGCCGGATAGCCGAGGATAGTTTTAGGCGTGGAAGAAGCCTCTGCTGATTTATTAGGGGAATCTTTGTCTGTTGTTGCAGGTACTTCATTCGGAATGCGTACTTCGGTTTCCTTCATATTAAAAATCAGAACATTTTCAGATCCCTTTTGATGTGCTACTCCGAGAACACGGTATTTGCAGTTGGGATTCCAACCAAACAATTCATAAAGTGTTGGTAGGAAAGCTGCTCCATATATATAGCGAGGAACCAGAACGCCATTTCGCAGACGCGCCCATTGGACTTTATTTCGATTATCTTCAAGTGTGCAAGGCCGTACAGCGAGAAGATAAGAACTTGGATGTATCAGCAATTCTACGGTTTTGATTTCTCCAAATTTTCTGAGAGCCTCCGTACTAAAATTTAATTTTTCATAAGACAGAGTTGCTGATATTTTTCCGGTGGTTTCAAAAAACTGACCATGTGCGATTTCATATCCCCTTAAGTCGAAAGAACCAAGTTGTGCAGTAATGGGGATTGTATCTGAAGGTGTGCTTTCTGAATCGGATATACTTGATGAAGCGGCACGGTAATCATCTGGTTTGAAGCCGGCCCAACGGGGATTAACTGTGATGAATCCTTTTAATGCTCCATCTGGGATTACGTGAAGTTCAGGAAGCAAGGCTTTGTTTCCATATTTAGCATTACTGATTAGTTTTTGAACCGCAATGAAATCGTCTCTTGAAATAATAGCCTCATGATGTTCACGTTTTCTATATTGATTACGGTCTTGGTTATTTTTCCGTGACTTATGATCTAGATAATTTGGTGTCCATGTTTTACGGGCAAGAACATCGCCACAATGTCTTTCATTTTGTAAAATTTGAAGAATAGAACCGGAAGACCATACTTCATTATTCTTTTTTGTTTTGCAGCCAAGTTCCGTAAGTGTGTCAGCAATTTCCTGACAGGTATTTCCATTTAAATACATATAAAAAATCAGTTTTACGATTTTTGCCTCGTGTTCATTAATTTTTAATTCTCCGTTTTCGTCTTGATCATATCCAAGCAAAGGTGGTGTCAGGAAAATTCCTCTTCTAAAACGCATCTCAATAGAGGCATTCATGATTTCACTTTTTGTATGACTCTCCTCTTGTGCAAGGGTAGACATGAAGGAAAGGATCATTTCGCTTTTGGGATCAAGGGTATTTAAATGTTCGGTTTCAAAAAATACACCGACTGGAGGGCGGAGAGAAAGAAGCTCCCGTACATAGCCGATACAGTCCACCACATTACGGGCAAATCGAGATACGCTTTTTGTGAGGATAAGGTCAATTTTTCCATCTTCGCAGTCTTGTACCATCTGTTTGAAGGCTTCTCTATGCTGCAAAGATGTACCGGAAATTCCTTCATCGGCATATATTTTTACGAGATTCCAGTTAGGATTACGATCTACTACATCCTGATAATGATTTTTTTGAAGTTCATATGAGGATGTCTGCCGAGGATCGTCTGTGGAAACTCTGGCATAAACAGCTACCCTTAACATGGAAGATGTTTTGAATATATCCGGTTTGGGGAGAGCAGGAATGACATCAAGTTCATCTGGATTTATTCCTTTATATCGCTCACGAATGAGAGCTTTCTGCTGTTCGATTGTTTCAGTTCTTTCTTCATATTCTTTCATAGGTCATCAATTCCTTGTATTGCGATTTATTCTCATTATAATTTTTTTGTGAAAAAAAGACATAAACCACCAGTTAATCAAATAACGGATGGTTTATATAAAGTGAAATGGATTTTTGGTTCAATTATAGGTCTTTTAAATTGTTATCCTTTAGAAGTATTTTTTCAATTAAAGACCAATCATTGCTCCGAAGAATATCCTTTACTGCGGAAAGAATCAGATAGATGAAGCGTTTTTCGTTTTTGGAACAGTCTGCCATAAGTAAGTCAATATCTGTTTGATATTCTGTAGGATTGTAAAGCAGATTTCCATAGAGCAGTTCATCCAACGTAATTCCCAGTGCATTGCAGATTTTGATAAGAGATTCTAAACTGGGTTTCCGCTTGGCATTTTCAATGTAGCTGATATAGACAGAAGATAAATTTGCCAGTTCAGCTAATTCTTCCGCAGAGATTCCTTGCTGATTTCGGGTTTCTTTGATGCGGATACCAATTAATGAATAGTTTATAGGCATGTTATCACCTCCTTTCGCCGTTTGAGCAAGTTCTATTTGGAAATCTGCTCCCGGCTTTTAAAGGTGAATTGTACAAAAGTACATACTACACTAAAGAGGAGTATAGCACATGTTAAAAATAACGAGAAGATGTCGGAATAAAGGGAATTTCGTCGATGGATTTTTATTGCGGAATTTGTCTTCAAATGGTATTATCGTAGCGAAAGGAAGGTGGAATAATTGTCAGAATATGAAGAAGAAATGCTTTTGAAAGAGCTTCAAAAATGTGGATTACATTTAAGAAAGTTAAAGGAGAAGTTATACCGCTACTGCGAAAAAAGAGTCTTTGTAAAAGGTTCGACAATTTTAAAGATGTATGCTAAAATTGAAGAAACTCAAAGAGAGTATAACAGACTGGATAATCGTCTGATAGAACTGGAGAATGCACAATAGCATCTTATTTTTTTGCCTATATAGTCAAGTGTAGTTGAGTAAATACTAAAGAAGTATGGTTCTAATAAATCTTTCGATTTACGTTTAAAATGAAAATAACGTATATCGGAAGAGAGGTGTATTTACTTGTGTGCAGAGGACTACATAGCTGATCGTCTTGTTGATTTATGTGAAAAGCGTGGATTGACAAAGTATCGTCTTGCTCAACTGACCGGAATGTCCCAAACTGCAATTGGAAGCATAATATCAAAAGAGAGTATTCCGACCATACCAACTCTTGAAAAGTTATGCAGTGCCTTCGGCATTACATTAGCGCAGTTTTTTTCGAATGAGGAGAGTCATCCAAATTTGACAGAGACTCAAAGAGAAATCCTTATGATATGGGATTCGTTGGATGTTGAGGAACGGAAGGTATTCATGACAATGATTCGTGGACTGAAGAAATAAGAGGGACAGTTCTAAGAAAATATTGGACTGTTTCTTTTTTTATACGAAAGCGAAACAGGATAGCGATTATTGAATTAAGAAGAACGATATACTTATGAACCATCCATACAATTTTTTTGCACTAATACTAATCTATAAGTTAGTAAAATACTAAACTATTACGGTTCTAATCAAACCTCTGATAACGGGATAAAATAAATACATCTAGTATCAGAGGAGAGGTGTAGATTACTTGCTTACAGAAGACTATGTTGCATTGAGGATTATTGAGTTGTGTGAAAAGCATAAAATTTCAAGATACCGTCTCTCTCAATTGACTGGAATGTCACAGACAGCATTGGGGAAAATTGTTTCAAAAGAAAGTATCCCAACGATTCCAACTATAGAAAAGATATGTGATGCATTTGGAATTACGCTGGCACAGTTTTTTACCAAAGATGGAATCCGCCCTGACTTATCAGCAGGTCAACTGGAACTGGTAGAAACTTGGGAGTATTTGGATGATAAAGAGAGGGAGATATTACTTACCTTCGTGCGGAGTTTACAGAAAAAGTAGGACAGTTCATAAGTGAAAACACTATGGGCTGTTCTTTTTTTGCCCTGAAAGGTAGGAGTTTATGAAAAAATTAGTAATTCCGTTACTATTGGCATCAATGTGTGTGTTGTCTGGATGTACAGAGAAAGCAACCCAATCCGATTTTAAGGATAGAGTTCTTTCTGAAAGCATAGAAGAAAAAGATTATAGTATTCAGGTTGATTCTGAATTAAAAGGAGACTGTTACATTTGTGGTGACAATGAAAATAGTTTAATGCCATATTTCAGAAAAAGTGGAATGATAGGATTGGTGTGCCTTAATACAATGGATATTAGCAATTTGGATACGAGAGCTTATTCTGATGACGGTACAGAAGTTCTGGAGAACGGTACAATGGGGATTATGACAAGTGGACATGGTGATGGAGAGTGTCTGTTCCATATTTCTGGTATGCCGGGACGAGGGATATTCGAAGCAAATGTTACTTATGACGATGGTAGTGGATTGGACTTTGATAAGGCAAAGCAATTTCTATGTCAAAAATGTTTAGACAAAGTGTGTGAGATGTACAAAGAAGAAATGGAGTGGAGTGATGGGAATGGCCGACTTCCTGAAGTATTTATTGTGGATTTCGCAACAAATGAATTATATGCGATAGGTAACCATAGGGTAGGATTTTGGATCAGAGATTTTTGGATTAGAGTAGATCACAAAGAAAATGAAGAAGAAATTATGGCTATCTATGCACCGGAAGGAAAGATGGAATAAAGCGTTTACCCCCTTATCCCCCTTTTGAAAGTGGGGTAAGGGGGTAAAATTCTTTCTATATAAAAGAGTTTCTTTATAATGTGTACCGAGAGTGAGGTTAAACAGGCCTGCATATCAGTATTCTGGGGATGGGGCTGTTCTCCCTTTTAAAAAGAATCGGGCTGGGGAACGCAGGGGCAGGACTTGTCTCTTTGTGTGTGATGCTTCAATATGGAATGCTTACAGGAGGAAGCGTGTCTGCCATGAGAGCAGTGTGTATGTTTGTTTTAAATGTAGGAGCAAGAGTTCTGGGACGGACCTATGATCTTATGACTGCACTGGCTCTCTCAGCAATTTTTCTTCTGCTTGATTCCCCTGCATATCTTTACAGCAGCAGTTTCCTTTTATCCTTCGGAGCAGTTGTGGGGCTGGGGGCGGTATCGCCGCATCTGATCAGAATTACAGGCGCAAAAGGAAAAGCAGGGAAAGCTCTGATTTCTTCTCTTTCTGTTCAGGCAGCAACGCTTCCGGTTATGCTGGTGTTTTTCGGAGAGGTGTCTGTGATCGGAATCCTTTTGAATCTGTTTGTTCTTCCCACTGTGGGAGGTGTTCTTATAAGCGGCCTGTGCTGCTCAGTGCTGGGGCTTTTCAGTGTGAATGCAGGGAGGGCGGCAGCGGTTCCGGGCAGAATACTTTTATGGCTTTACGAAAAAGTCTGTATGTTTGCCGGAAAGCTGCCTTTTTGTACCTGGATCGGGGGGCTTCCGGAAATATGGCAGAGTATCAGCTACTATCTGCTGCTGGCATCAGGAATTATCCTGGCATATGTTATGGCATCCGGAATACAGAAAAAAGAAGAAAATCAGTTGGATGTTGGAAAAAAAGTGTCCGAGAACTCGGACAAAATCAGAGGAGTGTTCAGGAAAGCTGCAAAAAGGGCGTATCCTGCAGGGATTTTTCTTCTGGCAGCTGCGGCAGGGATTTTTGTCCTTTCCCGGAAACCTGGAAAGGAGCTCAGAATTACCTGTCTGGATATCGGACAGGGTGACGGGATTGTGCTGGAAATTCCGGATGGAGGAGTTTTTCTTATGGACTGCGGAAGCAGCAACAAGAAAAATACAGCCCAGTATCAACTTCTGCCTTATCTGAAAAGCAGAGGGATTTCTCATATAAACGGGATTATGATCTCCCATACAGATAAGGATCATATCAGTGGGATCATGGAGCTTCTTGAATTTATGGAGCAGGGCCTGACCTCTGTAAGAAGCGATGCTCTGATACTTCCTGACTGGGAGGAACCGCCGGAAGTATACAATACTCTGATCCATCTTGCGCACAGTGCCGGAATGAAGGTGCTTCAGGTGGAAAGTGGAAACAGTTTTCGTATGGGAGAAGCCGGTTTTCATATTCTGGCTCCTGCAAAAGACGCTCTGGGAGAAGATGTGAATGAAGAAGGAATGGTTGTAGAGCTGGAGTACAGAGATTTTCGCGGACTTTTTACCGGAGATGCAGGAGAACCTGCGGAAAAAGCAATCCTGAACAGGCTGAGAGATGTGGATTTTTTAAAAGTAGGGCATCATGGTTCCCGTTATTCTTCCTGCCGGGAGTTTCTGGATCAGGTGAAGGCAGAGGTTGCAGTGATCTCATGCTCAGACTCCAATACCTACGGGCATCCCTCACCGGAAACAACACTCCGTCTGAAAAAATCAGGGGCAAAAACAGAATTTACCATGAAAAGCGGGGCGGTGTCAGTCTGTACAGATGGAAAGAGGATGTGGGTGCAGAGATTTTTGGAAGAATAAATTAGGAATTTTCAAAAAAACTTGATTTTTCTTTAGCTCTTTTATATGATAAAACGTGAAAGGGAAAAAGCAGAAAATGTTTGACAGAATCTGACAGAATGAACCGGATGTCTGCCGGACTATGTGTTTTTACAGGAAACAGCTGAAAAAGCTGAGAAATAAAGGAGGATGCAAAGTGAAAGTTTTAGTTTACAGAAAATGCAGTACTTGTCAGAAAGCTCTTAAATGGCTGGACGCACATGGCATCAGCTTTGAGGAAAGAGCAATGGTAGAAGAACATCCAACATATGAAGAACTGAAAGAATGGTATGAAAAAAGCGGAATGCCCCTTAAAAAATTTTTTAATACAAGCGGAAATCTTTATAAACAGATGAATTTGAAGGATAAATTAAAGGATATGTCAGAGGAAGAGCAGCTGAAGCTTCTTGCCACAGACGGAATGTTGGTGAAAAGACCTCTTGTAGTCGGAACAGATTTTGTTCTGACAGGATTCCGTGAAAAAGAATGGGAAGAAAAAATGCTTTAAGCTTCAGACAGAACAATTGAGTTTCGGGGAAAGGAAACGGAGGAATAAAAATGTCAGATCATGAAATGATCAATCTGGATGAAATGGGAAGCCTGAAGACCAGTATGGAGAGCCTGCAGGAAACTCTTCTGAATAATCACCGGATCGATCCAAACCTTTATATTGAGTATGATGTAAAAAGAGGACTGAGAGATTCAGCAGGTAAAGGCGTTCTTACCGGACTTACAGAAATTTCAGATGTAAATGCCTATGACCTTGTAAATGGAAGGAAGATCCCGGCTGAGGGAAGTCTGTATTACCAGGGCTATAATATTTATGATCTGGTAAACGGACTGGAAGGACATAAATTTGGATTTGAGGGAACCATTTATCTTCTGCTTTTCGGACAGCTTCCTTCAGAAAAGGAACTGGAAATGTTTAAAGAGGTGATGGCGCAGTTTGAAACTCTGTCAGGCCGGTTTGTGCGGGATGTTGTGATGAAGGCGTCCAATGCGGACATTATGAATTCCATGCAGAGATGTATTCTTACCTTATACACCTATGATTCCAGACCGGAGGATATCTCTGCAGAAAATGTTCTGCGTCAGAGTATTGAACTGATTGCCAAGCTTCCGCTGATCGCAGTTTATTCCTATCATTCTTACCGACATTTCCGCAGGGATGAGACTTTATTTATCCGGAATCCACAGAAGGGACTTTCCCTTGCAGAAAATATTCTTCTGATGCTGAGACCGGACAGCACTTACACAGAGCTGGAAGCAAAGGTTCTGGATATTGCCCTGATGCTCCATGCAGAGCACGGAGGCGGAAACAACTCTACATTTACCACCCATGTGGTTACTTCATCAGGAACAGATACTTATTCCTCCGTGGCAGCTTCTATTGGCTCCCTGAAAGGGCCAAGACACGGTGGGGCAAATCTGAAGGTGCAGGATATGTTTGCTGATATCAAAGCTCATGTAAAAAACTGGACAGACGAGGCAGAGGTGGAGGCATACCTCTGTAAGATCCTGAATAAAGAAGCCTTTGACCATTCCGGTCTGATCTACGGAATGGGCCATGCAGTATATACTCTGTCAGATCCCCGTGAGGTGATCCTGAAAAAATTCGCCCGCAAGCTTGCCCAGGAAAAGGGAATGATGGAGGAATTTGCTCTGTACGAGCTGGTGGAACGACTGGGAAGCCGTCTTGTTATGGAACAGAGGAAAATGTTTAAAAACGTGTGTGCCAATGTGGATTTTTACAGCGGATTTGTGTATACCATGCTGGGTATCCCAAAGGAGCTGTTTACACCTATTTTTGCCATTGCCCGGATTCCGGGATGGAGCGCTCACCGTTTGGAAGAAATCCTTAATGCAGGCAAGATCATTCGTCCTGCATATAAATATGTTGGCCATCACCAGGAGTTTGTTGCCATGCCGGACAGAGATCCCTGCATGGAGTATCCTTGTATGGATGAGGAAAATGATAAAAACGGGGATTGAAAAACAGAATTATTTCTGGTATACTGAACCGACATAAGGGAGTAGTCGGTATCATATGGAAAAATAATATTTTTGAAAAATGGTATGATGAGGTCAACATTCTGGAGTAGATCCTGGCCCCATCTGAAATGACGAGACTTATCTGCACAGGGCGGATAGTCTCGTTTTTTGGTGCCCTGTGCAAGAAAAGCAGATCGTCTGTGCTTACTGCTTCTCTGATAAAATACTTACATTGGAGGAAAATCAAATGGGATTATGGGAACTTTTTGTACTTGCAGTGGGACTTTCCATGGATGCGTTTTCTGTGGCAGTCTGTAAAGGACTTTCTGTCTGTCAGATCAGAAAAAAGCAGATTCTGACCGTAGGACTGTATTTTGGATTTTTTCAGGGATTTATGCCCCTGGTGGGATATCTTCTGGGAACTGGCTTCCAGGAAAAAATCCAGAGCATTGATCACTGGATCGCATTTATTCTTTTGTCCCTCATCGGTATCAATATGATCCGGGAATCCGGAGGAGAGGCAGAAAATCTGGACGCCTGCTTTACATTTAAGGCAATGCTGCCTCTGGCTGTAGCCACAAGCATTGATGCTCTGGCAGTGGGAGTGACATTTGCGTTTCTGAAGGTTCAGATCATTCCGGCAGTGAGCTTTATCGGAATTACAACCGTTGTGATTTCCTGTGCGGGAGTTCTGATCGGAAACCGGTTTGGGGCAAAATATAAATCAAAAGCAGAAATTGCCGGAGGTATCGTCCTGATCCTTATGGGAGTTAAGATACTGTTGGAGCATACCATTCTGGCCTGAAATAATCTGGAGAGAACATATATTTAATTTTTACAGAAAAAACGCCGCAGAACTGCTTTCGGACACCTGGTTTTACAGATAAAATACGTAACCAGGGCGACCGGCAGATCTGCGGCATTTTTAGTACCATAAAGCGATCCTCAGGAACTGAGGGGGTCTGAAGCAGAATTGTCCTATTTGTTATGCAATAAGATAGTCTGCTGCCATTCGTTCAAGCTCTTCCGGATTGGCATTTCTCCATGTATGGAAATCCTGTCCGGACAGGGCAACTGTTTTTCCAAGGGTAACAAGAAACTCAGGAATATCTTTCTGAAGAATGGTTCCGATTTCTTTTCCCATGGATTCATTTCCCTGTGTCTGACAGCCATTGATATAAAGCACAAAAGCCGGATGAACTTTGCCGTCCACAGATTTTGCGGCGCCACGGAAACCGATCTCTCCGGTCTGATGTGTTCCGCAGGAGGACGGGCACCCGGAAATATGGATCTGTGGAAGGGCTCCGTCCGGAATTTCTGCGTCACGGACTGCTTTTACGCAGGAGAGCAGAAGCTCCTGAGAGTCGCGAAGCCCGATCTGACAGATGGAAGCTCCGATACAGCTTACAGAGGTTTCAAAAAGAGATTCAGCTCCGTCTTTTGTCAGTTCCAGAACTTTTTCTGCTTCTTTTCCGGTAAGATTTACAATATATGCGCTTTCATCCGGAGAAAGACGGATTTCCGCATCTCTGATGCCCGCAAGATATTCTGCAAGACGACAGAAAGACTCAGCAGAAGGCTGACCGCCAATAGGATGCCAGATAACAGTGTAGAGTCCCTCCTGTTTCTGGGCAATCACACGGGAACTTTCCGGAGTATTGCCGTCCGGCTGTTTGGATACCGAGGAAACATTTACAGTAATATCCAGATCCTCTCCGGAAGCAAAAACCTCATCCAGTTTTTCCAGATATGCTTTTTTATAGTTTTCAGCGCCGCCCAGAGAATCCTGCATGTAGCGGGTTCTTGCTTTTGCACGGTTTTCATAATTTCCGTATGCGCAGAAAGTCAGCCACATGGCTTTAATATAGTAAAGAATCTTTGATGGCGGAACAGATTCAGCAACCCTGATACCAAGGCGGGGATTGTTTCCAAGTCCTCCGGCGCTGTATACGTCAAAGGTTCCGTTTTTATTTGCTGCAAATCCCAGGTCACGGTAGGTTGCATGAGTAAGGTTGGCAGGTGAATTTGAGAATCCCACCTTTAATTTCCGGGGCATTTTCGGAGCTTTTATAAAATTCATAAGATATTCTCCGGCAGCCTCTGCATAGGGCAGCACATCAAAATATTCGCCTGATTCCACACCGGAAAGAGGAGAACACATGACATTGCGGGGGAAATCACCGCCTCCGCCCATGGTAACAATACCTGAGGAAAGCGCTTCTTCTGCCAGTGTGCAGATAGTATCCGGCTGAAGATCATGAAGCTGGACTGTCTGACAGGTAGTAAAATGGATACGGCTGATCTTGTGCTCCTGAATCGCCTTTGCTGTAAAAGCAAGCTTTTCCTTTGTGATTCTTCCGGCAGTCATCCGGAGACGGAGCATTCCCTTTTTTCCGTCTTTTTGTGCATAGCTTCCGTACAGACCGGAAAAGCCTTTGTAGTCTTTTTTTGTTATTTCGCCGTTATAAAATGCTATGGTTTTTTTTCTGAAAGCGGGCATATCCTGTTTCCAGGACTGCGGATCGATTTTGTAATTCATTCATGTACCTCCGTTTAGATGAACCTGCAGCAGTAAAAGATGATTCTGCGCAGATGTTTTTGAGTGAAAAAGTCAGGAAGTCCATATGGAGCAAAAACTTTCTGACATGTTTATATTATAAAAGTGTGGGAGAAGAAAGTCAAAATAAATTAAAGCGCCAGAAGTTCCGGACGCTAAGAAGGAAACACAGAAAAAGAGGCGGAAATAAAGCCTGAAACAAGGCTGCCTTCATTGCACAAAGCAAAGGAAACTGATATACTGAAAGAAACCGTTCTGTGTATTTTCAGAGGGGAAAATTGTGTGGTAATCATGCATGGGGACAGAATATGAAAAAGAAGGACAGAAGTGGAACAACCATTAAAGATGTAGCGAGGGAAACGAATCTTGCAATTTCCACAATCTCCAAATATATGAATGGAGGCACAGTCAGAAAAAAATCAGGAGTTTATTGAAGCGGCAGTAAAAAAACTGAACTATTTTCCGAACAATACTGCCCGGTGGCTTCGGACAAGCAAAACTTACAGAGTCGGTGTAATTGCGGGAATTGTAAACAGCCCTCATACGTCAGCGATACTGAATGAAATAGAAAAGAAGCTGAGAGATCATGGATATTCTGTTTCATTTTTCAGTTTTGACGAAAATCTGGATAAAACAAAAGAATATGTGGAGTATATGATTTCAAATGGAGTGGATGGAATGTTGATCACAATTCCGGGAAATACGGAAGGTCAGCTGATTTTTCCGGAGAATCTGAGGATTCCGGTGGTTACTATTGAGGAAAACAGTGGAGTCATACAGGGGGATTGTGTACAGACAAGTTGTACTCAGGGAGCTTATGAGATTACGGAGCATCTGATAAAAAACGGACATTCCAGTATTGCGGTTATTGAGGGACGCAGAAATTCTCTGACTGCCAGCGAGAGAATGAAAGGATATTTCAGGGCTATGGAGGATTATGGAATTCCTGTAAGACCGGAATATGTTGTTCAGGGGGATTATATCTATCAGGGGGGATATCTGGGAATTCATGAGCTGTGGAAGCTTAATGAAAAACCAACAGCTGTTTTTGTTACAAATTATGACATGAGTATGGGAGCTATGGAGGCAATTTATGATTTGGGAATCAGAATTCCCGAGCAGCTGTCAGTTGTTGTTTTTGATGATTTTGAGCTGTCTGTTATGGTAAATCCAAAACTGACATCAGTACGTCAGCCGCTTGCAGAACTGGCAGATGCAGCCTGTGAGCTTTTGCTGCGCAGGATGAATGGAGATGAAAGTGATTATCCGAAAAGAATCAGACTGAAGCCATCCTGTATTTACCGGGAGTCGGTTCAGAATCTCAACAGCAGTCAAAAAATTTGTCAAATAAAATAGTTGACTATTTTCATCCAGAATGATAAAATATTGTCAATCAAGAAAAATGGAGGGTACAATTATGAATCAGTGTTTTGGATGCTCTACCTGCAAAAGCGCAGATAAGCCGTTGGAAGGATTTATCGCGGATCTGCCTATGGAAACTTCCCATCACAGAGTAGAGGGACAGAGTGCAAAGTGTGGATTTGGTCTTCAGGGTGTCTGTTGCAGACTCTGCTCTAACGGACCGTGCCGTATCACACCAAAGGCGCCAAGAGGAATCTGCGGAGCAACTGCAGATGTTATTGTAACAAGAAACTTTTTAAGAGCAGTGGCATCAGGCTCCGGTTGCTACATCCACATTGTAGAAAATACTGCACTGAACGTACTGAAAACAGCACAGGCAAAAGGCGAACTGAAAGGCCTGAATGCGTTAAACTATCTGGCAGATGAAATGGGCATTGTATGTGATGACATTTACGAAAAGGCAGAAAAAGTTGCGCGTAAGGTTCTGGATGATCTGTATAAGCCGGAATATGAAAAAATGGAGCTGGTAGAAAAGCTTGCCTATGCACCGCGTTTCCAGAGATGGAAAGAACTGGGGATTCTTCCGGGAGGTGCAAAGGGAGAAGTATTCCACGGAGTGGTAAAATGTTCTACAAACCTGAATTCCGATCCGGTTGATATGCTTACAGACTGTCTGAAGCTTGGAATTTCCACAGGACTTTACGGACTGACACTGACAAATCTTCTGAACGATATTCTCCTGGGAGAGCCTGAGATCCGCATGGCTCCGGTAGGACTTCGCGTAATTGACCCTGAATACATAAATATTATGATCACCGGACATCAGCATACAATTTTTGTTGATCTTCAGGAAAAACTGAAAAGCCCGGAAGCAGTTGCAAAGGCACAGGCGGCAGGTGCAAAAGGCTTTAAGCTTGTAGGCTGTACCTGCGTAGGACAGGATCTTCAGCTTCGCGGCGCTCATTACACAGAGGTATTTGAAGGACACGCAGGAAACAACTACACAAGTGAAGCGGTTCTTGCCACCGGCGGAATTGACGCAGTTCTTTCTGAGTTTAACTGTACTCTTCCGGGAATTGAACCGATCTGTGATGAGCTGAAGATCAAACAGATATGTCTGGATGATGTGGCAAAAAAAGCAAATGCAAAAATGATGCCTTTTGATTTTGACAGACGTGAAGAGCAGAGCATGGAAATCATTGACGAGATCGTAGAAGCATATAAGGCCCGCAGAGGCAATGTTCCTATGAATCTGTTCCCGGAGCACGGAAACGACGATACCTTAACAGGTGTAAGTGAAGTATCTCTGAAAAAATTCCTGGGCGATACTTGGAAGCCTCTGATCGATCTGATCGTATCCGGAGATATCAAGGGAATTGCCGGCGTGGTAGGATGTTCTAATCTGACAGCAGGCGGACATGATGTGCTTTCCGTAGAGCTTACAAAAGAGCTGATCGCAAAGGATATTCTTGTCCTGACAGCAGGATGTTCTTCAGGCGGTCTGGAGAACTGTGGTCTTATGGAGCCTTCCGCAGCGAAGCTGGCAGGTCCGAAGCTTCGCGCAGTCTGTGAAAAACTGGGAATTCCGCCTGTATTAAACTTTGGTCCCTGTCTGGCAATCGGCCGTCTGGAGATTGTTGCAACAGAGCTGGCAAAAGAAATCGGCGTAGACCTTCCTCAGCTTCCGCTGGTACTTTCTGCAGCACAGTGGCTGGAAGAGCAGGCGCTTGCAGACGGATGCTTCGGTCTGGCTCTGGGCTTGCCGCTCCATCTTGGACTTCCGCCATTTGTAACCGGAAGCAAGCTGGTGACAAAGGTTCTGACAGAGGATATGAAACAGCTTACAGGCGGTCAGGTAATCATTAACGGAGATGCAAAGGAAAGTGCAGATATTCTGGAAAAGATTATTATGGAAAAACGTGCTGGCCTGAATATTTAAAAAGGAGGCTGCTTATATGAAAAGAATTATCATAGAAGCTGAAAAATGTGACGGATGCAAAAGCTGCAGCCTTGCCTGTATGCAGGCACACAGAAAGGATTCCGGAGATATTTATACCCTGGATCTGAACGATATTAATAATGAAAGCCGTAACTTTATCTATAAACAGCCAGACGGCTCCTACCGTCCGATTTTCTGCCGCCACTGTGATGAGCCGGAGTGTGTGATCTCCTGTATGAGCGGCGCTCTTACCAAGAATCCGGAGGATGGACATGTTTATTATGACAGAGAGAAATGCGGTTCCTGCTTTATGTGTGTAATGAACTGTCCGTACGGGGTTCTGAAGCCGGATGATGCAACAAAATCTATAGTGATCAAATGCGATTTCTGCAAAGATCTCGGCGGAGAGCCAAGCTGTGTAAAAGCCTGTCCGAAGCAGGCAATTCACGTAGAGGAGGTATAACATATGAAATATGTGATAATCGGAATCGGCGCAGCAGGTATGACTGCAGCCAAAACTCTTCGTGAACTGGCTCCGGAAGATGATATCGTAATGATTTCTGTAGATGAAAAGCCACATTCAAGATGTATGCTCCACAAATATCTGAGCCATGAAAGAGATGAAGACGGACTGAATTTTGTTCCTTCAGATTTCTTTGAGAAAAACAGGATCACCCAGGCTGCAGGACAGAGAGTAGAAAAGCTGGATACAGAAAAAAAACAGGTGATCTGTGACAAGGGCTTTGTATGTTCTTATGATAAGCTTCTGATTGCTACCGGAGCAGAAAGCTTTATTCCTCCTGTGGGGGCTCTTCGTACTGCGCCGAATGTATTTGGGCTGCGTCATTTAAGTGATGCAAAAGCAATTGACAAATGTGCAGAAAACGCTCAGAAAGTTGTGATCATTGGCTCCGGACTGGTAGGACTGGATGCTGCCTACGGACTTCTGGAACAGAAGAAGGACATTGTGATCGTGGAAATGGCTGACAGGATCCTTCCTATCCAGCTGGATGAGACAGGAGCTGCACAGTACCAGAAGCTTTTTGAACAGGCAGGCTGTCAGTTCCGCCTTGGCAGAAGAGGCGCAGATACTGTCTGCAATGATGCCGGTGAAGTTACTCATGTGGTTTTGGATGATGGAGAGAAGCTTTCCTGTGATCTGGTGATCGTAGCAGCCGGAGTGAGAAGCGCTGTAGCGGGATTTGAGGACAGTGGTATTCTCATTGACCGCGGAATCCAGGTAAATGATTATCTGGAAACAAGTGTCAAAGACGTTTATGCAGCAGGTGATGTGACAGGTCTTTCCGGAATCTGGCCAAATGCTCAGAAGCAGGGCAAAATTGCAGCTCAGAATATGGTCCTTGGCAATAAATATCAGTATGAAGACCGCTTTGCCGCAAAGAACACCATTAATTTCTTTGGCCTGGTTTCTCTGTGTGTGGGAAAACTGAATCCGGAAGAGGGAGATGAAGTTATTGCCAGAGAGGCAGCCGATCAGTATCAGAGAGCGATCTTTACAGACAATAAACTGGTGGGATTCCTTCAGCAGGGTGATATTTCCCATGACGGAATTTATCAGTACCTGATCAAGAATCAGATTGATCTCAGTGATAAGAAAGACAGAATATTCAGCCTGAGCTTCGGAGACTTTTACGGAGTAAAAGAAAACGGAGAATATATTTGGAGATAATCCCCTTGATTTTTTACGCCCCCTTTTATATAAAAGGGGGCGGTTTTTTATGAAATTGAATATACCTGTTGGGGTTTCAGACTTTGAGGAACTGAGAAAAAGAGATTATTATTATGTAGATAAAACAGGACTGATCTTTGACCTTCTTAAAAATTCAGCGGCAAAGGTTACACTTCTGACCCGCCCCAGGCGTTTTGGCAAAACCCTTGCCATGAGTATGCTGGAAAGCTTTCTGGATATCCGCAGGAACAGCAGAGAGCTGTTTGATGGACTGCAGATTATGAACAGAACAGAAATCTGCGAAAAGTGGATGAATCAATATCCGGTATTGTTTCTGTCATTAAAGGATGTGGAGGGAACCAGCTTTGAAAATGCTTTCGGCCTGCTTAAATTTGTTATTTCCCAGATCTGTATCACTCATTCTTATTTGGGCATCCTTTACAGACATACAGAGTTCGCTTCTGGTGCTTACAAAAATGATGCAGGAATATTATAAAAAACCTGTGATTCTTCTTATGGATGAATATTTTGGATTTACCGGGAATGATGTAAAAAGGCTTCTGCAATCAGCGGATCTTGAAAAATATGGAGAGAGAATCCAAAGCTGGTATGACGGATATCATTTTGGTGATGTTGACGTGTATTGTCCCTGGGATGTGATGAACTATGTAAGAGATCTTCAGTTTGATCCTGATGCCAGACCTGTCAGTTATTGGAAAAATACCAGCAGCAACAGTATTATCCGGTCGTTTATTGATTTTGCAGGAAACAGTATTACCAGAAAACTGGAGACTCTGATGGAAGGTGGCTATATCACAGAGAAAATTGAAGAAGATCTTACCTATGATTATCTGCATTCTTCGGAGGAAAATCTGTGGAGCGTACTTTATCTTACCGGTTATCTTACCAAGGTCAGGGAATCAGAGCTGAAAGCTTTTCCGGGGGAAAACCGAACAGCGCTAAGTAGTCCAGGAACCTGAACGATATGAAAAATTTCTGCGAAAAAGCTCTTTTTCAGATAAACGAAAAGATGTATGCGAAAGAATTTGAAGATGATTATGACCATATTTTCTGTTACGGGATTTCGTTTTTCAAGAAGCGCTGCATGGTTGGGATAAAGTAAGACAGCGGTTTTTTAACGGTTTTTCAAAAGAAATCAACTTGACATAAAATTTTGGCGATAGTATGATTTATAAAGAGAAATTGTGTCAGAAACTTTCTGAAAGAGAGGAACAGATAAAATGCCAAACGACCACGGAGAACAGATTAGAATCGTACAGGAAACGGTAGCCGGTAAAGAGATTACTTTTGCTCATGTCATGGGCGGTCCGGCTCCGATCATATATCAGAAGCTTGGTCTGAATCCACAGGTGGATTACAGATCTTCAGCAATTGGAATCATGAATATGACGCCGCCGGAGTCTGCGGTGATTGCTTCTGATATTGCAGTGAAAAGCGGAAACGTGTATCTGGGATTTGCAGACCGTTTTACAGGAACTCTGATCATTACAGGAGAAATTTCAGATGTTATGTCAGCGCTCACAGAGGTGGTGGATTACTTCCGGGATTCACTGGGATATGTAGTCTGTGACATTACAAAGAGATAGGAAGTGCAGTCATGGCTCGTATAAAAAGAGAGGAACTGCTGGAAAAGCTGTTCAGGGATGATTATGAACATCTGAAGGGGAAAAGGCTGCGTCTTACCCGTGTGCGTGTTCCGGGCAAGGAAGTATGTCTGGCCCATGTGATCAGTCCGTCAGAGGCATGTATTTATGAAAATCTGGGACTTCATATTGGTGTTCATGAGGGGGAGGATCACAGAGGAGAAGCTGTGGGAATGATCCGGTTTACTCCCTGGGAGGCAGTAGTTGTCGCTGCGGATGTGGCGATTAAGGCAGCAGACGTTCAGATTGGGTTTATGGACAGGTTTTGCGGTACGCTGATCCTTACCGGAGGGCTCAGCCAGGTTCAGACTGCAGTGGAGGAAGTTGTCAGGTTCTTTGATCAGGTGCTTGGATTTAAAACCTGTGAAGTCCATAAAAGCTGAAAAACAGGATAAGGCATAAAATGAAAAAAATATTTTTAATGGGAAGAAGTGAAGCGGGAAAAACCTCTCTGACACAGGCTCTGAAAGGGGAAAAGCTTCATTACGAAAAAACTCAATACACCAACACAGCGGACAATACCATTGATTCTCCTGGAGAGTATGCGGAGTCCAAGCATTTCAGTGTAGGACTGGCATGTTTTTCCTTTGAGGCGGACGTGGTTGCCATGGTTCAGGCGGCAGACGAGCCTTTCAGTCTTTTTGGCCCGGGGGGCAAAAATTTTATTCTTCGTCCTATGATCGGCGTAATCACCAAGATCCATTCGCCTCATGCCAATATTCCCATGGTTCGTCAATGGCTGGAAAATGTAGGATGTGAGCGCATATTCCTGGTGGATAACGCTACCAGAGAGGGGATAGATGAACTTCTGGAATACCTGAAGGATGATCTTGAGCCACTGACTCTGGAACAGGCAAAATTTAAGCAGAGTATAGGGCTGAATGAATGGGATCCTCTTCCTGAGGGTGTGGAATATCCGGAGAATATTCGGTGAAAAAATAAAAGCAGTGAGAATCATAAAATAAAAAAATGCCGGGGCGCATGAAATTTCATTCATGCGCCCCAACATTTATTATAGAACCATTTTTATCAGGCTCATGTATTGCAGAAGCCTTTTAGCAGAATGTTACATTCCGTCTTTTAACACATCGTAATCTCTCAGGACCTTTTCGATCACAGTACCCTTAATAAAATGGAGAACAGGTTTTTTCAGTGCATTCAGAGGACCGGGAAGCTGAATCTCCAGAGGAGATTTTCCGTCCATAAGCTTTACGGTACTGCTGAGAAGCTCACGGATATCGTACACGCTTCCCCACACTTCAGGAACACCTCTGTCAATGCCCAGAAGTCCGTACACGGCCTCCATTGCTGTTCTTACAGAATATTCTGTGGTAAATACAGTGTCTCTCGGTGTGTCTGCAAACTGTCCAAGGAAGGCGAAGTTTACGCAGCCGTCAGGAATGACATCCGGTCTGTCTCCTTTTGTTCTCGGCATAAAGAAAGCCGTAATATAGGGCATCATAGTAGGAACGCAGACAGCGCTTTTTTCTGCCAGCTCAGGAATCTGCTCTGTAGGAACACCCAGATGATAGAGCCATTCTTCAGTGATCTCTTTACCTGTACATTCTTTCATCGGTTTTTTAACATAGTCGCCGGGAACGTCCGTAAACAGTCCGTATACCCATACGCAGACCTTATCTGGATCCTGCTCTTTAAACTGTCCCTGACGGTTAATGGTCCAGCTTAACAGCCATTTGGAGTCCTTACAGCTTACGATACCGCCTGTAACAACCTTTCCGGTGCGGGGATCGCGTTTACAGATATTGGTAATATAAGGAATGATTTTTGCATCCAGTGTTGTGATGGTTGCAGATTCCCAGTTGGTTTTGTTAATGTCGGAACAGAATTTTTCCGGATGTCCAAAGCTTGGATCCTGTTTTGCAATATTTTTCCAGAGATTCCAGCAGCCGCTTGTACGGACTTCCGCATCTCCATTAGGCGCATGGTTCTGATCACCGTAGATGGTTCCCTCGGTACAGCTTCCGTTTGTGACAAAAACAAGATCGTTTTCTGTAAGGACAATTCCTTTTTCCACGCCCTTTACCCTGCATTCAATAGCGGAAGCAATTTTCTTTCCGTCTTTAAAGTCAAAAAGTACGTTTGTAACTTCTGTGTTGAACTGGAAATCAACGCCTGCAGCCTCCAGATACTTCTGCATGGGCAGGATCAGAGACTCATACTGGTTGTATTTGGTAAATTTCAGGGCGCTGAAATCAGGAAGCCCTGCAATATGATGGATAAATCGCTGGAAGTAAAGCTTCATTTCCAGCGCGCTGTGCCAGTTCTCAAAGGCAAACATGGTCCTCCAGTACAGCCAGAAGGTTGAATTGAATACCTCATCGTCAAAGACATCTTCAATTTTTTTATCATAAAGATCCTCGTCTTTTGTCATAAAAAGCTTCATGATCTCCATGCAGCCTTTCTGACTTAAATTGAATTTACCGTCGGTATGGGCGTCCTGTCCGCGATTGACTGTGGCGCGGCAAAGGGAATAATTGGGGTCATGCTTATTCAGCCAGTAATACTCATCCAGAACCGATACTCCCGGTGTTTCCAGAGAAGGAATGCTTCGGAAAAGATCCCACAGACATTCAAAATGGTTTTCCATTTCACGTCCGCCTCTCATGATATAGCCGCGGCTGGGATCAAAGATGCCGTCGCAGGCTCCTCCGGCAATATCCATTGCCTCAAGAATATGAATATGAGAGCCGGGCATCTGGCCGTCGCGTACCAGGAAGCAGGCAGCGGCAAGAGAAGCAAGACCGCTTCCTACAATGTAGGCATTTTTATGGTCAACGCCTTCCGGCTTTTCCGGACGGGCAAAGGCTTCGTAGTTTCCGTTGCTGTAATAGATTCCTTTGCTGTTTTTTTCATATTTTCCGCGCTCTGTATTCCGGTAATCGCTATTTGATACCGGAGCAGGAGCTTTGTGCTCTTTTGAGGTTGTTTTTGCCAGCACCGCTGCGGCGCCAGCGCCTGCTGCCAATGCAAGTCCGATCTTCATACCTTTTTTTGCCATTAAAAAAACCACCTTTCTGAAAAACAGATGTACTTTTGTCGTGATATTATAGTATTGCCCTTTTGCATCGGGTTCAATTTACAAAAAAAGAGAAATGATAAAAAGTTTATCATTTCCCCTGATCTGTATAATTATGAATAGAATTTGCAATACAGCCGTGAAGAGTGGTACAGATATTGTCGGTCATTGCCTGATAATCGTCTTTCATTCCCCGGCTGATCCAGTCCAGCAGGATTCCCACAAGGCTGTATTTATAAAAATCGGCAATAAAATTTTTTTGTTCTTCTGTAATGGAAAGCTCCGCGGACTGTTCCTGTACCACACCCATGATCAGATCATGAGTGAGCTTAAAAAGATAATTCTCAATTTTTTCTCTTCCAATGGCATGACAGGCATTCTGCACAAGAGTCTTATTTTCGTAAACAGCCTCAAAAATCTGTACAAGTCCTTCCTGCCAGGTATCATAAGTTTTTTTACCCTGAAGAGCTTTTCTGGATTCCTCCAGACAGGTCCACTCTGCCAGATCATAAATATCTCTGAAATGGTAATAAAAAGTCATGCGGCTGATCCCGCAGTCCGAGGTAAGATCATTGATGGTGATCCGGTCCAGGGATTTTTTCAGCATAAGCCTTTTCAGGGACTCTTTCAGGGCATATTTTGTCATATTCTGCAAAAGATCATCTCCATTTCCGGTTTGTAATAAAAGTCTGAAAATTCTTAAAAATATAATGTTATTATATCTGGTGAAATGCCGGAAATCAAGGGACTTTGTCCCGGCTGTCCCGGTATTTTTATGCCGAAAACTCCACGGGACAGTATTACGTGAACAGGAACCAAAAACATACGAAAATATACCGGGAAGTACTGTCCGGGAACTGATACATGGATTACTTTTAACTAACTGAAGAATATATAAAAAATCTAAAAAAATTATAAACTAATCATAAAAAAACATATTGACTTAGCGAATATTATCTGTTAGAGTAGACACGAATTAACGTGATTGTGAAAAATGTACAAATTTTATTGCGGATGTTCCGGACAACATTGGAAAAATGTCGAAAAAGAGCAGAAAAAGATAAAGTTTGTCATAGGTCACAAGCGAAAAAGAAGGAGGATTTTCATTATGAAATGGCTTCAAAAATTGGGAAAAGCTTTAATGCTTCCAGTTGCATGTCTGCCGATCTGCGGTATCCTTATGGGTATTGGATACCTTCTGTGTCCGGCCACCATGCAGGGGGGGGAGATCACAGGTATCATCCCTACAATCGGTCTGTTCCTTGTTAAGGCAGGCGGAGCACTCATTGATAACATGGCAATTCTGTTTGCGATCGGCGTCGGTGTCGGTATGTCTGACGATCACGATGGTACAGCAGGTCTTGCAGCTCTTGCTTCCTGGCTGATGATGACAACACTTCTCAGTGAAGCAGTTGTTACAATTCTCAGACCTGGCGTTGCTGAAAACGCAACACAGCTTCTGGCTTACCAGAAGATTCAGAACCCGTTTATCGGTATCATTGCCGGTGTGATCGGTTCTACATGCTACAACAGATTCAAGAACACAAAACTTCCGAACTGGCTTGCATTCTTCAGCGGAAAACGCTGCGTAGCCATGGTTGCAGGTGTTGTTTCCATTATCGTTGCAGCTGTCCTTCTGTTTATCTGGCCTCTGATCTTCGGCGGACTGGTAGCATTAGGTAAAGGTATTGCAAACATGGGCGCTGTAGGTGCCGGTATCTACGCATTCCTGAACAGACTTCTGATCCCGACAGGTCTGCATCATGCACTGAACAACGTATTCTGGTTTGATACTATCGGTCTTGGTGATATCACAAACTTCTGGGCTGGCAAAACATCAGCAGATGTTTCCTGGAGCCTTGGTATGTACATGTCCGGATTCTTCCCATGTATGATGTTTGGTATCCCTGGCGCAGCCCTTGCTATGATCCACACAGCAAAAGACAACAAGAAAAAAATCGCTATCGGTCTTGTAGCTTCCGCAGCAGTATGTTCTTTCATCTGCGGTGTTACAGAGCCGTTTGAATTCGCATTTATGTTCCTTGCTCCGGTACTGTATGTAATCTATGCTCTGCTTTATGGTATCTTTACATTTATTACAGTATCTCTTGGATTCCGTGCAGGATTCTCCTTCTCCGCAGGTGCCACAGACCTTCTGTTCTCCGCATCTCTGCCGGCTGCACAGAAAACATGGCTGATCATTCCTCTTGGAATCGCAGCATTTATCGTATTCTACGTAGTATTCCGTTTCGCAATCGTTAAGTTTGATCTTAAAACTCCGGGACGTGAAGACGACGATGAAGATGAGACAAAAGTAGTTCTTGCAAACAACGACTTTACAGCAGTTGCAAAGATCATCCTTGAGGGTGTTGGCGGACCGCAGAACGTGTCCACAATCGACAACTGCATCACAAGACTTCGTCTTGAGATCAAAGACTATACTCAGGTTGATGAGAAAAAGATCAAATCAGCCGGTGTAGCAGGCGTGATCCGTCCGAGCAAAACAAATGTACAGGTTATTGTAGGTACACAGGTTCAGTTCGTAGCGGATGAGTTCAAAAAATTATGTAAATAATATACATAACAAGAGGGAGGGTGCTGCGGCATCCTCCTTTCTGCTGTCAGGGGCAGAGAGAATGGTCTGCTTCTGGTCAAAGTCTGAGTATAAAATATATTTAGGCTTGCAGATTATATTGAAATAAGCTGTAAAGATATGTTAGGATAAGAAAAGTAATAACTGTTTACAGGTAATATTTCTCCGGGTGTTCAGATGTGTTTTCTGCCAAAATTCCGGCACACACGGAACAGAATGCTGTCAGCGGATATAAGCCGGAAGGTATTTGGCAGGATCACCGGAAATGAAGTAGACAGTAGCAAAAAAGAAAGAGAGGATACGATCATGTTTAAAGGATTATTTGGTAAAAAAGAAAAAAACAATAAGCTTTATGCACCGTTAAAGGGCGAGGCAGTGCTTCTGGAAAATATTGAGGATCCGATGTTTGCTCAGAAGATCCTGGGTGACGGAATTGCTATCGAGCCATCTGAAGGAAAGGTATACAGCCCGGCAGACGGAACAGTATCCATGATCGCAGATACAAAACATGCAATCGGCATCAACACACAGGACGGTCTGGAGCTTCTGATCCACATCGGAATGGACACTGTTGCCCTGAAGGGAGAGGGATATATTCCAAAGGTAGAAGCCGGAGCTTCTGTAAAAAAAGGAGATCTTCTGATGGAATTTGATATGGATTTCATTAAAGAAAAAGGCTACAGCTGTGTAACTCCTATGATCGTCACAAACATGGATGATATCAAGGGGGTAACTCCTCATGCGGGAGCTGCAGTACCGGGAGAAACCGTTGTTGTAGAGTACGAAAAATAAGCAAGAGTCTGGATGTTCATAATTTATCATGCAGGAAGAATCCCGGAGAGTCTGTTTATGCAGATTCCCCGGGATTTTTTGAATTTCTTATAGGAAACACTGCAAAAAAACAACGAAAAGATTGAAATATTTACATATTTTTTAATGGAACAGAACAAAAAAGTCGTTAATATACACAATAAAAAGTTGTATTTTTTATACAATTATGATAAAATATCCACAACACTTACCGTTGGAGATGGAGTGATGAGTGTAAGAGGAGAATGCAGTTGTGAAAAATTGGGCTGATATGCTGAAAAATATTACCATGCTCACACAGTTTGGTCTGTCCTTTGTGACTCCTGTATTTTTATGCCTTGCCCTGTGCTGGTGGCTGAACATTCATATGGGAGTTGGGGCATGGGTCTATATTCCGGGGTTCTTTTTCGGCTTGGGAGGTTCGTTCATGGTAGCCTATAAGCTTTATCTGAAGATCATGGAAGAACAGAAAAAGGAAGACAAAAAAAAGCATAAAAAAGTGTCTTTTAACAGACATGTGTAAATACAGAAATTCCGCATACAGGTACGGACGTGAGAGAAAATATGTAATTAACTGAGCTGATAATGTATTTAATAACAGAAGGGAAGATATAATATGTTTGGTGAAATTCAGCCGGCAGTAAAAAAAGAAACAAAAAAAGTGATCATTTATACACTTACAGGAATTGTCCTTATGTGGATCGTATTTGCTGTTCTTCATGGCACGATGCCGGAGAAGGTACCGTTTGATTACACAGTGATCCTCGGAGGCCTGGGAGGCGGAGCAGTGGCTGTTCTGAACTTTTTTCTTATGGGACTAACCGTACAGAAGGCTGCAGCCTGTGAAGACGAGGGATCTGCCCGCATGAGACTGAAAGCCAGCTATTCTCAGAGAATGCTTCTTCAGCTGGGCTGGGGCATAGCCGCTATTATTGCTCCCTGTTTTCAGTTTGCTGCAGGACTTTTACCGCTTCTGTTCCCTTCCATGGGGATCAAGCTGAATGCGATTTTTAAGAAAAAATAGGATGAAATACTGACTGTAAATAACTCGCAGCAGTTTTCCATAGTATTTAAAAATAAAAAGACGGGAGGTGGAAGCGTACATGGAACTGGACATATCCGGAGCAAAGGTCTATTTTACCATTCCGACGGAAATCCCCATTCTGGGAGATATTCAGATCAGCGAGACAATGATCGTAAGCTGGATCGTTATGATCCTGATCACAGGACTTTGTATCTGGCTGACCCATGATCTGAAGGTGGAGAATATTTCCAAGCGGCAGGCGCTGGCAGAAATGATCGTGGAGCAGGCGAATAAATTTGTGGTTGGAAACATGGGAGAAAAATTCCGCCATCTGATTCCTTTTGTAGCGGCTCTGTTTGCCACAAGCATTGTATCCAATCTGATCAGTCTGATCGGGCTGCGAAGCCCTACGGCAGACTTGTCCACTGAGGCAGCCTGGGCAGTTGTGGTATTTATCATGATCACTGCTCAGAAGATCAAAACAGGCGGTGTGGGCGGATATCTGAAGGGATTTACAACACCTATTGCCATTATGACGCCGTTTAATGTTCTTTCTGAGCTGGCTACGCCTATCAGCATGGCATGCCGACATTTTGGAAACATTCTTTCCGGTGTGGTTATCACCGGACTGATCTACGGAGCACTGGCAGTTGCCAGCTCGGCACTTCTGGGACTTCTTCCAGGTATTGTAGGAGATGTTCTGGCAAAAATCCCCATTCTTGATGTGGGTATTCCTGCAGTTCTGTCTGTTTACTTTGACTGGTTCTCAGGCTTTATGCAGGCGTTTATATTCTGTATGCTGACGGTTATGTACATTGCCAATGCAGCAGAAGAATCATAGGAATTATAAAAAATTAAAATAACAGGAGGGTTTGTATTATGGATTTTCAGATTTTAGCAAAAGGTATTGCACTTGCAGGATGTGCGATTGGAGCAGGATGTGCGCTTATTGCAGGTATTGGACCTGGTATCGGTGAAGGTAACGCTGTGGCAAAGGCACTTGAGGCGATCGGACGTCAGCCGGAATGTAAAGGAGACGTAACTTCCACCATGCTTCTTGGCTGTGCCATTGCAGAGACAACCGGTATTTATGGTTTTGTTACAGGTCTGTTGCTGATCTTTGTAGCGCCTGGCATGTTCATGAATTTCCTGGGATAACAGTCGGGTATAAGAACAGGAGGTTAAATTTATGCAGGTACAGGAATTAGTCGGAATTGTGCCCTGGACCTTTATTGCACAGATCTGCAATCTTTTTTTACAGGTGTATCTGATCAAAAGATTTTTGTTTAAGCCGATTAATAATATGCTGGCAAAACGTAAAGAACTGGCAGATGCTCAGATTCAGGAGGCGGTAAAAGCAAAAGAAGAGGCCGAGACTATGAAGTCTGAGTATGAGCAGGGAATACGTGATGCAAGAAATAAAGCCAATGAGATCGTGGCGGCAGCTCAGAAGACAGCTGCAGTTCAGAGTGAGGAGCTTCTGAAAGAGGCGGCAAGTCAGGCGGCAGCCATGAAAGCCAAGGCAGAATCAGATATTGCGCAGGAAAAGCGAAAAGCAGTCAATGAGATCAAGGATGAAATTGGCGGCATGGCAATGGAGATAGCAGGTAAGGTGATCGAGAGAGAGATTTCTGAGGAGGATCACGCGAAACTCATTGATGATTTTATTGCGAATGTGGGTGAGACATCATGACACAGACTGCCAGAATGTACGGCGGCAGCCTGTATGAGCTTGCTGTCGAAGAACAGCTTGTGGAAGCCATAGGCGGACAGATGGAGGAAATCCGGCAGATTTTTCATGAAAATGCGGATTATATGAAGCTTTTAAGCGAGCCCTCTGTTCCCTGGGAGGAGAGGGCAAAGCTTATAGATGAAGCCTTTGGCTCACAGGCACAGAAATATTTGGTGAATTTTATAAAGCTTTTATGTGAGCGGAATATTCTCAGAGAATATGGAAGCTGCTGTGAAGAATTCAGGAGGCGTTATAACGCGGATCATGGAATCGCTGAGGCAGTGGTGACAGGCGCGGTGGCTTTAAGTGACGCTCAGATGGAAGCATTGAAACAGAAACTGGAGAAGATCAGCGGCAAAAAAGTATCTTTACTTCAGAAGAAAGATCCTTCTGTAGTGGCAGGGCTTCGTGTGGAGCTGGAAGGAAAGCTTCTGGATGGCACAGTCCAGAGCCGTTTGTCCGGTCTTTCCAGAAAACTTGACGAAATAATTGTTTAAAGGATGGTATGGAAACATGCAATTAAAACCTGAAGAGATATCCAGGGTCATCCGCAGTCAGATCAAATATTACGAAAACACTATTAAACAGGATGAGACCGGTACAGTTCTGCTGGTAGGTGACGGAATTGCCAGAGCCAGCGGTCTTGTGAACTGTATGGCCGGAGAGCTTCTGGAATTTGAGGACGGAAGCTACGGCATGGCGCAGAACCTGGAAGAAAACAGTGTGTCTATTGTATTATTTGGTTCCGGTGAGAGCATTGGTGAAGGCCAGACAGTAAAGCGTACCGGAAAGGTAGTATCCGTTCCGGTGGGAGACGCCATGATCGGTCGTGTTGTCAATGCTCTGGGACAGCCTATTGACGGAGCGGGACCTGTTGTAACAGAAGAATTTCGGGCTATTGAAAGCCCGGCGCCGGGAATCTGTGAAAGACGTTCAGTACATGAACCTCTGCAGACAGGAATTAAGGCGATCGACTCCATGATTCCTATTGGAAGAGGACAGAGAGAGCTGATCATCGGCGACCGTCAGACCGGAAAAACAACGCTGGCAGTAGATACGATCATTAACCAGAAAGGCAAGGACATGATCTGTATTTATGTTGCCATTGGACAGAAAAGGTCTACAGTTGCTTCTCTGGTAGAAACGCTTACCAGAAACGGAGCAATGGAATACACCATGGTAGTGGCGGCGACTGCTTCCGAGGCAAGCCCGCTGCAGTATATTGCGCCTTATTCCGGATGCGCAATGGGCGAGTATTTTATGAACAAAGGAAAGCATGTGCTGATCATTTATGATGATCTGAGTAAACATGCGGTTGCATATCGTGCGCTTTCTCTTCTGATACGTCGTCCACCGGGACGTGAGGCTTATCCGGGAGATGTATTTTATCTTCATTCCAGACTTCTGGAGCGCGCTGCCAAGCTAGATGATGAGCATGGCGGAGGTTCTCTGACTGCGCTTCCGATTATCGAGACACAGGCCGGAGACGTATCAGCCTATATTCCAACCAATGTAATTTCTATTACAGACGGACAGATATTCCTGGAAACAGAACTTTTCCATTCTGGTGTTATGCCGGCTGTAAACCCGGGTATTTCCGTATCCCGAGTTGGCGGAAACGCGCAGATAAAAGCAATGAAAAAGGTTGCCGGAACTCTGAAGCTGATCTATTCTCAGTATCGTGAGCTGCAAAGCTTTGCTCAGTTTGGCTCTGATCTGGATGCGGATACAAAGGCTCGTCTGGAGCAGGGAGCACGTATTGTAGAAGTTTTGAAGCAGGATCAGAACGAGCCGGTTCCTGTAGAGAAGCAGGTAGCGATTCTGTATGCGGTAATCAACGGAGTCCTTACAGACATAAAAACCGAAGATGTGCGTCAGTATGAGAAAAAGCTGTACAGTTTCCTGGATTCGGATGCAGACGGAGCAGCGGCAATGCAGGAGATCCGCAGCACAGGAAAGCTGGAAAAAGAAACAGAAGAAAAATTAAAAAAAGCTCTGGAAAACTTCACAGGAGATTTTCTGGAAACGGAAGCTGCAAAACAGTAAGGAGGAGACAGTATGGCTGCAAACATGAAAGCGGTAAAGCTGCGCATCAAAAGTGTACAGAGTACCATGCAGATTACCAAGGCAATGGAACTTGTAGCATCCTCCAAGCTGCGTAAGGCCAAGGAGCGGGCTGAAGTCTGCAGACCGTATTTCCGCACTCTGCACAGTACACTGAAGGATATTGCTGTAAATAATACGGATTTCAGTTCTGTGTACGCGGCAGAGGCCAGAAGCGAAAAATTCTGTTATGTAGTGATTGCCGGTGACCGCGGTCTGGCCGGAGGCTATAATGCCAATCTGTTCAAACGTATGGAAGAAGACAGCGCCGGACGGGATTACATGGTTCTGCCTGTAGGAAAAAAGGCTGTAGAATATTTTAACCGCAGGAAGATTGAAATCGTTACGGAAGAATTTGGAGAAATCGCAGATATTTCTGTCGGGGACTGTTTTCAAATCGCAAATATTCTCTGCAGAAAATTCCGGGAGGGAGAATTTGGTCACATAGAGCTTTGCTATACCAGCTTTGTGTCCATGCTTTCACAGCAGCCGGATGTGTTTTCTGTGCTTCCTCTGACAGATCTTAAAAATGAATCAGAGGAAAAAAATTCTGTAACAAGAAATCTGATACTTTATGAGCCGGGCAGTACGGAGGTGTTTGATGCCATTGTTCCGGAATATCTGGCAGGGCTGATCTACGGAGGCGTGTGCGACAGTCTGGCAAGTGAGCTGGCAGCCAGACGTACAGCCATGGATGCGGCAACAAAAAATGCAGGAGAAATGATCGATCAGCTGAACCTGTTTTATAACCGCGCCCGTCAGGCAAGTATCACTCAGGAGATCACGGAGATCGTTGCAGGCGCGGAAGGACTGTAAAGCTGACTGCAGACAGTAATGTTTCGGATGATAACAAAAAATAGAGGAGATTCATAAATGAGCGAGAAACACGTTGGCGAAGTTGTGCAGGTCATCGGTCCGGTTCTGGACATCCGCTTTGCGCACGATGAACTGCCGGCACTTCTCAATGCCATTGAAGTTGATAATAAAGGCGCAAAGCTGATCGTGGAAGTGGCTCAGCAGATAGGTGATAATACAGTCCGCTGTATTGCCATGAGTTCCACAGACGGTCTGGTGCGGGGGATGAAGGCCGTAGACACCGGAGGTCCTATAACCGTTCCGGTAGGAGAAGAATGTCTGGGCCGTGTGTTTAATCTTCTGGGCGAGCCGGTGGACAACCGTCCGGAACCGGAGATTAAGGAACGCTGGGCAATTCACCGTCCGGCTCCGTCTTACGAGGAGCAGACTCCGGCTACAGAGATACTGGAAACGGGAATCAAGGTAGTCGATCTGATCTGTCCTTATGCAAAAGGTGGAAAAATTGGCCTGTTCGGCGGCGCAGGTGTGGGAAAAACCGTTCTGATCATGGAGCTGATTCACAATGTTGCCACTGCTCACGGAGGACTTTCCGTATTTACAGGTGTTGGCGAGCGTACCCGTGAGGGAAACGACCTTTACAATGAAATGCAGGAAAGCGGAGTTATTGATAAAACAGCCCTGGTTTACGGACAGATGAACGAACCGCCGGGAGCCCGTATGCGTGTAGGTCTTTCCGGGCTTACCATGGCAGAGTATTTCCGTGATGTAAAAAATCAGGACGTACTTTTGTTCATTGATAATATTTTCCGTTTTACCCAGGCCGGATCAGAGGTTTCCGCCCTGCTTGGACGTATGCCGTCAGCAGTAGGCTATCAGCCTACACTGGCTACTGAAATGGGCGCTTTGCAGGAGCGTATTACATCTACCCGCAAAGGTTCCATTACTTCCGTACAGGCTGTTTACGTGCCTGCGGATGACTTGACAGACCCGGCTCCGGCAACCACGTTCTCTCATCTGGATGCGACTACAGTACTTTCCCGTGATATTGCCAGTCAGGGTATTTATCCGGCAGTAGATCCGCTGGAATCCAGCAGCCGTATTCTTTCACCGGAAGTGGTGGGAACAGAACATTATGAAATTGCCCGCCGTGTGCAGCAGGTTCTGCAGCGATATAAAGAACTTCAGGATATTATCGCTATCATGGGTATGGATGAGCTTTCCGAGGAAGACAAGCTCTCTGTAAACCGCGCGCGAAAAATCCAGAGATTCCTGTCTCAGAGCTTCTCTGTGGCAGAACAGTTTACCGGTATGCCCGGACAGTATGTTCCTCTGAAGGAAACCCTGAGAGGATTCAGAATGATCCTGGACGGAGACTGTGATGATGTTCCGGAAAGCTGTTTCCTGTTCTCCGGTACTATTGACGAAGTTTTTGAAAAAGCAAAGAAACAGTAAAGGAGGCCGTTTATGAGCACCTTTCCATTGCAGATCGGAACACCGGATGGTCTTCTGTTTGAGGGAGATGTGGCCCGTGTCGTGTGCAGAAGCATTACAGGCGATCTGGCAATTCTTGCCGGGTACTGTAATTTCTGTACGGCTCTTGGCATGGGAGAAGCCCATGTAGTCATGGAGGACGGCACCAGACGGGAGGCAGCCTGCATTGGCGGGATGCTTTCTGTGATAGATGGCAAATGCAGTCTTTTGGCAACTACCTGGGAGTGGAAGGAAGATATTGACAAAGCCAGAGCAGATGCGGCAAAGACTCGGGCAGAGGCAGTACTGGAGCGTACAGGCCTGACTGATCAGGAGTATAAAAACGCAAAGGCAAAACTTCAAAGGGCCCTGGTGCGGCTCAGCGTCAGGCAGTAATAAAGAGATCAGGGGGATATCAGGGAGTAATAAATACAGGTTCTGATAAAAAAGAATTATTTTAAATCATATTATGCCATAACGGAGCAAAATGAGCTGCCGCATCGATCAGAGATGCGGCAGCTGCGCGTTCCGTTTCTTTTTCTATTTCGCTTAAAAATATGGAAAAAAATGTTGACAGAACATAAAGTGTATAGTACAATTACTCAATGTGACATAGTGCGATAACTCCTGAGCCAAAGCCCCGGCAAAGGCGTTTTATCAGCGGTTTCGGACATTTCCGCGATTATTTTGCACTGATCACCAGGAATTATTTATTATCGCGGGATACCGCGGTCAGACAAATTAAATCGTTGATAATTAACAGGAGGTAAAACCATGCAGACTTATATGGCTAATCCAGATAAAATCGAGAGAAAATGGTATGTAGTTGATGCAGAAGGCTGTACACTGGGCCGTCTGGCATCTGGTGTTGCAAGTGTATTAAGAGGTAAAAACAAACCTCAGTTTACACCGCATGTAGATACAGGTGATTATGTGATCATCGTAAACGCTGACAAGATCAAAGTAACAGGAAAGAAAATGGATCAGAAGATCTACTATCACCACTCTGATTATGTGGGCGGAATGAAAGAGACCACATTAAAAGAAATGATGGCTAAGAAACCGGAAAAGGTTATTGAGCTGGCTGTTAAAGGTATGCTTCCAAAGGGACCTCTGGGAAGAACCATGTACAAGAAACTTTTCGTTTATGCCGGACCGGAGCACAAACATGAGGCTCAGAAACCGGAAGTCTTAACATTTTAATGAGGAGGTAAGAGACATTGGCTAGCGCAAAATTCTACGGAACAGGAAGAAGAAAAAAATCAATCGCAAGAGTTTACCTTACACCTGGTACAGGCAAAATCACAATCAATAAAAGAGATATCGACGAGTATTTCGGTCTTGAAACACTGAAAGTTATCGTTCGTCAGCCACTGGCTGCTACAGAGACAGAGGGCAAATTTGATGTTCTCGTTAATGTAAAAGGCGGCGGATACACAGGACAGGCTGGTGCTATCAGACACGGCGTTGCAAGAGCACTGCTTCAGGCAGACGCTGAGTACAGACCAGTTCTGAAAGCTGCTGGATTCCTTACACGTGATCCACGTATGAAAGAGCGTAAAAAATACGGTCTCAAGGCAGCTCGTAGAGCACCTCAGTTCAGCAAGAGATAATCGACTGCTCAGACTATATCAAAATGGTTCAAAAACCCCGGAAAATCAAGGTTTTCCGGGGTTTTCTTATACCTAAACGGGCTGATATAGTTTGACTTGATTTGACCAAACGAGAGCCGTTTTCACCCAATTTTTAGTGGTTAAATATAGGACAACCGGCAAAAATGGGGTCAAAAAACGGCCTTAGTGGTTAAAAAATAGGACACCCAGAGAGCAATTTCGGGTGTATTTTTGAGGGTGATTTGGCACTCTCAGACACCGGATTTTTCGCTGGAGGGTTTGGCATAATCTGACCAAATCTGAACAATTAAATACGATTCTAATGCAGGCACTCAGTAACAAATAACTGGGTGCTTTTTTTGTTTCAGAGATTCCGGCATTAGAAAGGGCCGTCACTTTATGATTTTGGAGTGGCGGCTTTTTCTATTTCCAGAAGTAACAGCAACAATCAGAAATGAGGTGAAGTCATGAACACATAAATCATCGCCATCGCCAACCAGAAAGGCGGCGTTGGTTATGAAAAGCTACACATTATGCAAAGCAGGCGATAGAAAACCTTATAAATAAAGGATTCTTTGGTTGATTTACTTTTCATAATCTATCACGATTTAAGTGTATTTTTATCAAAGCACTTAAGGAGGAAAACAAGGTGGAAAATTTAACTTTGCAGCAACTAATCAACCAAACCAAGGAGGCACTCATTGAAGCTGGTGCATCCAACTATTACCAAAACGTATTTAAAACTCTTACAAAGCAACTTTTGCTCTACGCAAAAGAACATAACACGGAATCTTTCAGTATGGATTTTGGATCGCAGTTTTTAGAAGACCATTATTCTATGTCATCTAAAATCGAGCAGAAGAAATGGTGTGCAACCTATTCCCGTTGTATTAATGCTTTAGCAGAATACCAACATTCAGGAAATGTGACTCTATATCTTGTTATGGATAAAAGAGCATACACTTTTCCTGACAGTTTCAAAGACAGTGCTGAGTCCTACCTCTCCCATCGAGAGAAAACAGGAATCATTAAAAAATCAAATAAGGTTTTCAGTTTATATCTGGAAAGATTTTTTGCATTTTTGAAAAAGGAAAACATATCTTCTCTGGATACACTGTCTCTTAAAGATGTTTTGGATTTCATGGCATCACTGAGCTGCTATGAAAAACCAACCGTAAATCATACAATGCGGGCAGTTCGATATTATCTGAAATACTGCTATGAGAATGGCTTTATGAATACGGAGATGTTCTCCAAGCTTCCCAATCCCCATTACAACAGGCAAAGCCGTTTACCTTCATCATATACTGCAAACGAAGTAAAAAAACTTCTTGATTCGATTGATCTTGGAAACCCTTGTGGAATCCGTGATTATGCAATCATTCTTCTGATTGCAAGACTCGGGCTGCGCAGCAGTGATGTGGCCAATCTCAGATTTTCCAATATCGATTGGGAAAAAGAGATTATCCGTTTAACTCAGGTAAAAACAGGAAATCCGTTGGAACTTCCTCTGCTTGAAGATGTGGGTGAAGCAATCATCAATTATCTGAAGAACGCAAGGCCAAAAACTGATTCAGATCATGTTTTTGTGAGGCAAGTTCCACCGTATACGAATTTTAATCCGGGTGCAGTCGGTGGCCTTGTAAGAGTTCATCTCCAGAAATCAGGGATTCATCTTGAAGGGAAAAAGAAAGATTCCCATACGCTTCGTCACAGCCTTGCAAGTCGTCTGTTAGAGCATGAGATCCCTCTTCCGGTCATTTCAGAAATCTTGGGACATATAACTACTGAATGATAATAGTATTTCTGCATACCTCGTGCAACAGGGGAACTGTTATGTCATGGGGAATAGGCTGAATGTACATCAAATGAAATGTATAAGGAAAATTCCAGTAAGTGAAGGTGGTACAGATAAGCATACTAATATCGCATTTATTTCAGAGGAAATATGGCGAGCTGTTATGACAGAGGATATTTCAGAAACTATCAGAATAATGAAGAAATTCAATATGGACGACAAGCAAAGACGGAGATTCAACCGATTGCGTGAAAATTATGGATTACTACCAATTAAGAAAAGATAACTTAACCCATTGTGCTAGTTAATATAAAAAACTTCAACAAAATATGTTATCCTATAGCTGTATACCACTACATGCTATGAAAGGAGGCACACATAATGTTGAAGTTTAAAGATGATTATACCACTCTCACAGCAACTTTTGAAGATTTTATTTTGCTTGTTTATACAGTTATTGATGATTTGTATCAACGGTCTGTCCCTGTATGCGTTTCCCAAAGGCGGAATGTGCATACTGCAAAGATGTCTGATTCTGAAATAATTACGCTAAGCATTTGTGGTGAACTCATTGGTATAGATTCTGAAAAGGCATGGTATTCTTTCGTGAAACGTAATTATCGACACCTTTTTCCGCATCTATGCTGCCGCACGCGATTTAACCGAACCAGAAGAGCTCTTTTACAAGTAACGGAACTGCTCCGGCAGAAACTGGCTCAATCCTTCCCAATACCTGACAGCCGTTATTTTGTAATTGACAGCTTCCCTCTTCCAGTCTGCAAATTTGGGCATGCGCGTTACTGCCGTTCCTTCCGCGAGGATGGCGCAAATTATGGAAAATGTCCATCCAAAAAGGAAACTTATTTCGGGTTCAAAGTACATGCCCTTATTACCATAGAAGGTTATGTAACTGCTTTTGAGATTACGCCCGCATCTGTGGATGACCGGGAAGGACTGCGCGACCTTGCAGAAAACCATCTGCGGGTTACAATATTTGGAGATAAAGGCTATACTGGGGAAAACCTTTTGCAGGATATGCGTGAAAAAGGTATCTGCCTGATGTCTCTCAAACCATCTAATCATAAGAACAACTGGCCAAAAGAAATACGGCAGCTGATCTTCCGCTTCCGTCGTAGGGTGGAAACTGTATTTTCGCAGCTTAGCGAACAGTTAAATGCGGAAAAAGTTCTCGCAAAAAGCTTTCATGGATTATGTACCCGATTACAGAATAAAATTCTGGGGCACAACCTGTGCATGGCATTCAACAGTGTATTTGGAGAACAATGTGATATTGGACAGATAAAACATCTCATCTTCTAAAAAAGTGCTTTCAATTATATAGGGGTAATCTGGGCAATTTTGAGTCGATAAGCAGTCGTATTTTAAGTAGCACAATGAGTTAAATTACGATACCATTATAGTGGAGGAATAGGAAACAATTAAGGAGCCCCCCTTTTTATGGCTCGTCAGGAGCAGAGCGAAATTTTTGTTGTTAAATTTCTTCAAAAGTATATTTCCTTATAAATTCCTTATAATTGTCTTTTATCCTGTAGGTACAATAAGAACAACGGGTAACGTCAGACCGAAAATTCCCGGGATTCTTAAACATATCTTACTTACAGGAGGGAAAAGATGAGTCAGAATATCATTGAGATCAAAAATCTTCAAAAGTCTTTCAAAAAACAGCAGGTTTTAAAAAACATTTCTCTGTCTATACCGGAAAACTGTGTATATGGGCTTCTCGGGCCGAACGGAGCAGGAAAATCCACTTTGTTAAAAATGATAACAGGGCTTTTGAGGCCGGATTCCGGGCAGATTATTTTTCAGGGGCATCCCTGGAGCAGAAAGGATCTGAAGGATATCGGAGGCCTGATTGAAACTCCGCCTGTTTACGAAAATCTTTCTGCCTGGGAAAACCTGAAGGTACGGGCTTTGATCCTGGGGGAAACAGAAGCGCGAATGAGGGAAGTGCTGGAGATTGCAGATCTGACTGACACAGGAAAAAAGCCCGCCGGGAAATTTTCTCTGGGAATGAAGCAGAGGCTGGGAATTGCCATTGCTCTTCTGGGACATCCAAAGCTTCTGGTTCTGGATGAACCGGTAAACGGTCTGGATCCTCTGGGTATCCAGGAACTGCGCCATCTGATCCGGAGCTTTCCCGATCAGGGGATCACGGTTCTGGTATCCAGCCATATTTTAAGTGAGATTCAGCAGACTGCAGATTATATAGGAATTATAGCAAATGGAAAACTGGGATATGAGGGAATTGTGGATGAAAGTCAGGATCTGGAACAGCTTTTTATGAAAATTGTGGCAGTAGAGAGAGGGGTGAGATAAATGAATACATATCTTAAAGCAGAAAAAATGAAATACCGTCATACGTTTCTTTGGTGGCTGATGATATTGATGCCTGCGGTAAGCGCTTTTCTGTCTGCCCAGCTGACTCATAATTATTTTGCCATGGACGGATATAACTGGTGGTACATGTTGATGATGCCGGGATTTCTGGCAGTGGCCTGCTCTCAGATTGGAGGAAAGGATCATAAAAAGCAAAACCGTACAATCTGGGTGCTTCCGGCAGATATGAGAAGGATCTGGGATGCAAAGGTGCTGTTATCGGTTATGGTAAGCGGACTTGCTACTTTGTTTCTGACGGTTTTTGTTCTTGCAGGTTCTGTCATTATGGAAAGAGGACTTCATATGACCTTTTTTAATGCCCCGTCCGTACCGGCTCAGATTCTTGCGGCAATACTGATCTGGCTGACTTCTTTGTGGCAGCTTCCCTTCTGTCTGTTTCTGGTGCAGAAAACAGGAGTGCTGGTTATGGTGATCATAAGTGTGGGACTAAGCCAGGTAGCCGGTCCTCTTATGGCTCTGGAAAAATTATTTTTCCTTATTCCTTATGGGATCACTCCAAGAGTGATGTGTCCTGTTTTAAAGACTCTGCCTAACGGCTTGCCGGCACAGCCGGGACAGATGACATATACGCCTCAGCTTATGAGCATACCGGCTGCTGCGGTTGGAGTTGTGGTCTCTCTTTTGTGGTTTGCTGCGCTCTGGTATTTTACACGAAAATGGTTTCAAAGGCAGGTGGAAAAATAATGAGACAGCTAAAAGCAGAGTTTTATAAAATGCGCCACACCTTTTTGTTTCCCCTTCATGTGATTGTTCCTGTGGCTGCCGGCGTTCTTTTTCTGGCATGGACAAGAATCAGCGCACAGCTTCAGTTTTCCGTTTTTGTGCAGGCAGTGGGAGTTGTTTTTCCGGTACTGGCATCTGTGATCTGCGCCGGAAACATAGAGCTGGAGTTATCCGGTCATCTGCAGGGATTTCTTATGACTACGGGAAAAAGAGAAAGTATTTTTCTGGCAAAATGGATGAGCCTTGAAATTCTGGCTTTCCTGGCAGTAATGGGCTCTGTGATACTCTATGGAGTGGGAAACAGAACGATATTGGGTGATATGGAGATCCCGTTTTCTATTTTTTTGAAAGCAGGAGTGTTTCTCTGGCTTGGAAGTCTGCCTCTTTATCTGGAGCATCTGTTTCTGAATCTCTGTTTTTCAAAAACAGTGTCTATTGCTGTTTCCATAGGGCAGCTTCTGATCTCCGCTTTGTTTCTGACAGGACTTGGACAGGGAAAATGGCAGTATTTCCCCTGTTCCTGGAGTTCCCGGGGAACTTCTTTGTATCTTGCGGAAAAATTTAATAGAAGAGTGGCTCTGGGAGCTGCCAATACAGATCTGAGAGATATTCTGACCTGTATCTTGCTGGGAACGGTTCTTTGTGTCATAATCTTTATATGGTTTCATTTTTATGAGGGAAGAGAGGTTTCCGAATAGGAGGAGGAAAAATGACGCGGATTCTGGTAGTTGATGATGACAGAGGGATTTTGAACGTGATACGTAAAGCCCTGGAAAAAGAAGGATATCAGACAGATACTCTGGACGATCCGGAAAAACTGGATTTTCGGCGCCTGAATGATTATCAGTTGATTCTTCTGGATGTGATGATGCCGGGGACAGACGGTTTCAGTTTGTGCCGGAGAATCCGTGACCAGGTAGATTGTCCTATCCTTTTTGTGACAGCAAAAACAGACGAGGCCGATCTTATGACCGGTCTTGGAATCGGCGGAGATGATTATATTACAAAGCCTTTTGGCCTGGGAGAGCTGAGAGCAAGGGTTGCCGCCCACCTAAGGAGAGAAAACAGAGAAAGAAAGCATGTGATAACTCTGGGAGAGCTGTCTTTTTCCCTGAATTCCAGACAGGTGTTTTTTCAGGGAGCGGAGATTCCTTTTACAAAAAGCGAGTATGCCATCTGTGAATATCTTGCTCTGAATCGGGGACAGGTCTTTTCCAAGGAAAGGATTTACGAGCATGTATTTGGGTACGACGGAGAGGGGGACAGCTCTGCCATTACCGAGCATATAAAAAATATCCGGGCAAAGCTTCAGAAGTATGGGGTATCGCCGGTAGAGACTGTGTGGGGGATCGGATATAAATGGAAATAAGAAAAAAGAAGATTTCGCTTGCAGGACTGTTTGGCCGTTATATTTTTATGTTTGTGACAGGAACTTTTTTTGCGGCGCTGATCTCCGGCGCGGTAATGTTTTTTTTGATCCTGATTCCGTCCGGTCCTTTTCTTCCGGCAAATTACGCGGAGCAGCAGCTGATAAATACAAAGGAAACACTTCAGGAAGCGGATATTACAGAAGAGGAAATGATTCCTTCGGGCAGTCTTTACGGTGTGTTTGACCGGGAGGGCAGCTTTCTTTACGGAACCTTTGATGAAGAGGTGCAGAAGGACGCCTGGAAAAAATATAAAACAGATACTATATACCCTCAGGGAAAGGGATATTATTTTTTTGTGGAAAAAAATAACGGTGAAATCTGTATTATCAAGTATTTTGTTGCCATGCGCTATGCAAAAGAAAAACTGAATGAGATTCTTCCTTCGCCGGAAACCTTTAATATGATTCTGACGCTGGGAGTTTTTATTACTCTTACTGTGTTAAACGGATGTTACCTGTCCGGGAAATTTGGCAGAAAGTTGAAAAAACAGCTTGCCTGCCTTACTGAGGCAACAGCGCGTATTTCTGAAAATGATCTGGAATTTGCTGCTGAGACCTCTGAGATCCGGGAGGTGGACGAGGTTATGGCTTCCTTGGAAAAAATGAAAGAGGCTCTGAAGGTCTCTCTGAAAACCCAGTGGGATACTGAACAGTTGAAAAAACAGCAGCTTTCTGCCCTTACCCATGATATCAAAACACCTCTGACCGTAGTTCGGGGGAATGCGGAGCTTCTTGTGGAGGCAGAACTGCAGGAGGATGACCGGGAATGTGCAGAAGAAATCCTGAAAAATACAGGATTTATCGCAGATTATCTGGATTCTATGAGGCAGGTACTGAAAGGGCAAAAGGAACAAAAGAGCTGGCAGGAAGTTTCAGTAGAAGAATTGTCAGGGGAAATTTGCGATTTTGTAAGGCAGCTTGCAGCAGTTCGAAAAATACCGCTATCCTTTGAGGTGAGGACTGAAAAACAGCTGCAGAAAAAAGAAGCAAAAAAAGATTCCGGGAAAAACGTAAATCAGGATATCTTCCCCTTAGAGGGAAGCCCTGAAGAAGCGAAAAGTATTCTGTGCTGTAAGGAGGAGATTCTCAGAGCCTGGGGGAATCTGGTAGACAATGCCATAGAGCATACAGACCCGGAGAAAGGAATCTGTGTGACCATTGAAAGAGAAATTTTACAGGCAGAGATTATGGGTGAAGAAGATTCTGCAGGGAAAACAGATTTTATCATAATATCAGACAGTGGACAGGATCACAGGGAATATCTGAGAGTTTCTGTGAGGGATTATGGATCGGGATTTAGTCAAAAGGCCCTTCTTCATGGAAAAGAAGCATTTTTTAGTGGAGATGAAAGCCGCCATGACAGAACTCATCAGGGGCTGGGGCTTTCGATTGCAGCAGATTTTATGAAACGGCAGGGGGGATTTGTAGAATACCATAATGTGGATAAGTCACAGGGAGCCGAGGCTTCACTGTGGATCTGTATGAAGAGATAATAGGATTTCCTGAGTCTGTCTTGCTTCATGGAAGATATCATGATATCCTAAAAAACAAAGTGATTCTTTCAGGATCAAAGATGCTGTTTTAGGGCAGCAGGACTCAGGAGGTCGGGACATAAATGCTTATATTTTTAATTGAGGATGATGAGGCTCTGGCAGAGGGGATTTCCTTCATGCTTGAAAAAGAAGGGTATGAGACAGAACGGTTTTCTGCCTGCAGCGACAGCCGCAGGGCTCTTGAACAAACTCAGCCGGATCTGATACTGCTGGACTGGAATCTGCCGGATGGTGACGGGCTTATGCTTTGCCGTGAAATATCAGAAAAGTGGAAGATCCCCATACTGATGATCACTGCCCGTGACATGGAGATCGATCAGGTCATGTGTCTGGAAAGCGGAGCGGACGATTATATTGCGAAACCATTTTCACTGGCAGTTTTAAAGGCAAGGATTGTGGCGCTCCTTCGCAGGCAGGGAGGACAGTCGGAAAAAGCCGGGCAGCTTATCTCAGGGCAGATCCGTGTGGATAATAAAGAAATGAGAGCATGGAAAGAGGATGAGGAACTGGACTTAAGCCTGACGGAATATCGTATTCTGAAGTATTTTCTGGAAAACAAAAACCAGGTGCTTTTAAAAGAGCAGATTTTGTCCCATGTGTGGGATAATGGAGGAAAATTTGTAGAGGAAAATACTTTAATGGTCAATATCCGGCGGCTTCGTACAAAAGTAGAAAAAGACGCTTCTCATCCGGAGTACATAAAAACAGTACACGGAATGGGATATCTGTGGGAGGAGCGGAAATGACGCAGAAATTACTGACAGGGGGTCTGGTGCTGGCTCTTGCGGCAGTATTTCTTCTTGGTCTTTATTATCTGAAATGTTTAAAGCGTATGCAGAAGCTGCTGCGGGATTATCAGGAAACAGGCACAGCCGGTTTTTCTACTATGAAAGAGACACAGGAGTCAAAACTGGAAAACACTTTGCAGAGACTTCTGAATCAGGCTGAGAAAAAAGAGGTTCAGGCAAAAAAAGAAAGAGATGAGGTTGCATCGCTTCTTTCAGATCTTACCCATCAGCTGAAAACGCCTATGGCAAATGTGATCATGTATACGGAGCTTCTGGAGGATGAATCTCTTAAAGCAGAGGAACGAGAGAGATTCACACATCTGGCCGGAACTCAGGCAAAAAAGATGCAGTGGCTTCTTGAAAATATGCTGAAAGCGTCCCAGCTGGAAAAGGGAATCATCTCCTTTTCTGCGGAATATACAGGTATTCGTGAAACCATCGGACAGGCAGTAAGCGGCGTTTATGCTCAGGCAGAGGATAAAAATATTACGATTATGGTAGAAGCATTTGAGGACAGAAAGCTGTATCACAATCCTAAATGGACAGCAGAGGCGCTTGAAAATATTCTAGATAATGCGGTAAAATATTCTCCTTCAGGAAGTACAGTTACGGTTCGGGTATATCCGATGGAACTGTATACCCAGATAGAAATCACAGATCAGGGAATCGGAATTCCCAGGGGAGAATATAATAAAATTTTCCAACGTTTTTACCGAAGCGGCAATGCGGCGCAGACGCAGGGCAGCGGTCTCGGCCTGTATCTGGCCCAGTTAATTTTAAATAATGAAAAAGGATATGTTACGGCAGTTTCCCGACCGGGCGAAGGCAGCAGCTTCCGTATTTTCCTTCTGAATGAAGTTCTGACAGTTTTGTAAGAACTTTTTTCTTTTTTGTCAGGAATATGTCAGAAACCGGTGATATGATAAAAGCAGAAAAGAAGGAGGCGAAGATCATGGAAATTTTAAAGACAGTAGATCTGAAAAAATATTATGGTTCAGGAGAAAATCAGGTAAAGGCTCTGGATGGAGTGAACCTTTCTGTGGAGGAGGGGGAGTTTGTATCAGTGGTGGGGACAAGCGGATCCGGAAAATCAACCCTTCTTCACATGCTGGGCGGACTGGACTATGCTACTTCAGGAAGTGTATTTGTATCAGGAAAAGAAATTTTTAAGCTGAATGAATCAGAACTAACGATTTTCCGAAGGAGAAATATTGGATTTATTTTTCAGAATTACAATCTTGTACCTGTTCTGAATGTTTACGAAAACATTGTACTTCCTATTCAGCTTGACGGGGAAAAGCCGGATCGCAGGTTTATTCAGGAGATTATGGAGATGCTTGGCATTCAGAATAAAAAGAACAGTATGCCCAACCAGCTTTCAGGAGGGCAGCAGCAAAGAGTTGCCATTGCAAGGGCTCTGGCAAGCAAACCTGCGATCATCCTGGCTGATGAGCCAACAGGAAATCTTGACTCCAGGACAAGTCAGGAGGTTCTGGGACTTCTGAAGCTGACTGGAGAGCGGTTTCAGCAGACTATTGTGATGATCACTCATAATGAGGCTATGGCTCAGCTTTCAGACAGGGTGATCCGTATTGAGGACGGAAAGATCGTAGGAGGGGAGCAGGATGAAAAATAATAATCAGGAAGTAATGCGGCGCCTTTCCATGCGAAGTCTGAAAAACAACAGAATGCGAAATGCGTTTGCCATTGCAGCCATTGCTCTTACCTGTATGCTGTTTACCACACTGGCAGCTATGGGAACAGGAATTTCCGATGCCATGCAGGAGTCTACCATGCGGGAGGTCGGGGGAAGATTTCATGCAGGTCTGAAGGCTGCAACAGCGGAGCAGATGGAAAAAACAGTATCAGACAGTCGGGTAAAAGATTATACATGGAATATTTTTATTAGCGTAGCTGAAAATCTGAATAAACGTCAGTATGAGATCAGGATGCCACAGGGAGAAGAGGAGTTGGAAAATTCTTTTATCAAACTGGAACAAGGCACTATGCCACAGAAAGAGGAGGATATTATTGTTGACACGTATGTTTTAGATGAATTGAGACTTCCTCATAAGCTGGGAGGGGAGATACCTCTGGAATTTACGTTTCATGGGAAAAAGATCACAAGGACTTTCCGGGTGTGCGGCTGGTATGAGGGAAACAGGCTGGGACATGCCTCGGAGCTTTATGTATCAGAAGCCTTCTGGAACCAGCTGAAGGGAAACCTTACAGACAGGGATTTTAAGAAATGGGCAAAGGAAAATCCACAGGATACAGGTGTTGGTCTGTATTCGGTTGGCCTGTATTTTGAAAGTCCAAAAAACAGTGAGGAAACCGTTCGTTCCGTAATCCGGGAAGCAGGCTATTATCCAAATGGAGAGGATGAGGGATACAGCTGGGAAGAATCTCTTGATTATGGTGTAAACTGGGCGTATATGCAGAACCGGGCAGAAAATTCAGATCCTCTGACAATTGTGGTTTTATGTTCTGCGTTTGTTATTATTCTGCTGGCTGGATATCTGATCATTTATAATATTTTTTATATTTCTGTATTTCAGGATATCCGTTTTTATGGATTGCTAAAAACAGTGGGAACGACAAAGAAACAGATCAGAAGTATGATACGCAGGCAGGCTCTGATTTTGTCGGCAGTGGGAATTCCCATTGGACTTGCATCAGGATATGCGGTGTCAGATCTTATTTTTCCTTTTGTAATGGAAATGACAGCCTATACAGATCTGGATCTTAAAATAAAATTCCGGCTGTCAGTGGCAGTATTTGGAATTTTGTTTGCCCTGATCACAGTATTTATCAGCTGTCGCAAACCGGGAAAAATTGCAGGAAGTGTTTCTCCTATCGAAGCTATTCGTTATACAGAGGGAAACAGAAGCCGTAAAAAGAACAAAAAATCAGAAACCGGCGCTCAGATTCACCGTATGGCTCTTTCCAATCTGGGACGCAGCAGAAAAAAGACAGCTTTGGTTCTGGTTTCTCTATCCATGAGCACGATACTTCTCTGTATGGTTCTCACAGGGGTGGGAAGCTTTCGTGTGGATGCCTATCTGGAACAAAGGCTTCTGGGAGATGTTCTGCTGGCATCAACGAATATTGTGGGAAACGGGGCAGTAAGAGTTGTTGATTATGAATTGGACAAAGACTATGTAAAGCTGGCAGATTCACAGCCGGGAGTGATTTCCAAAAATGAATTATGGCAGGTCTATGGAATCGCAGATATTTTTATGGATGAGAAAGCCCTGAACCGTTATCGGAAATATCAGGAGGAAGGAAAGCTTCGTCAGGATGAATGGGGTATGGAGGTTATTCATAATGCAAAAGAAAAACAGCAGCTTGATACAAGGATCTATGCCTATGATGAAGCTGTACTGCCAAAGTTGAAGGTACTGAAGGGAGAACTGGATCTGCAGAAATTTGCCCAGGGAGGTTACGTTCTTCTCACTGATATTATAGGAGATTATACAGCCGGCGCTTCTGTGTATGAACCAGGAGAAAAACTGAAAGTTCTTGAGGCCTCAGAGGATTCGGATTTTATAGAAACAAAGGATGAAAATGGAAATTCCACAGGTGGGTACTGGGAAAACCTGAAGGAAACAGAATATGAGGTAATGGCAATTGTGGAAATTCCGGCAAGCATGACAGATCAGTCTTATCCGGTCAATGGTGTACAGGTGGTGCTTCCAAAGCAGGATGTACAGAACAGCCTTGATAGCTGGTGCTTCGGTATTTCTTATGAGGTAGAAAAGGAATATCTGGAACAGTTTACACAGGCAGTTAAGGATTATTCAGAGAATGTAAATAAAAATATGGGATATTTGACAAAGAGCAGTCTGGAAGAGGGATTCCAGACCATGATCGGCTCAATCCGTATGATAGGTATTGCACTCAGCGCCGTGATCGCCTTTATTGGTATTTTGAATTTTATTAATTCTATTATTACCGGAATTCTTGCCAGAAAGCATGAATTTGCAGTTTTGTGCAGCATAGGAATGACCGAGCAGCAGTTGAAGCGGATGATTTTGGAGGAAAGCCTGTATTATGTTCTGATCTCAGGAATCATCAGCGTGGCTCTGGGCACTGCTCTTTCCAGAATAATTCTTTTGGCTCTGAATAACGTGATCATGTTTTTTGCTTATCGTCCGAATTTCCTGGCATTTGTGATCATGCTTCCGCTGTTTCTTGTTCTGGCAGCTCTGATGCCTTATCTGGCTTATAACCGGATGAAAAAAGAAAGTATTGTGGAACGGCTCCGTAATACTGAGGAGTAAAAGAGAATATGAAAGCTGCTGATTGGAAGGAGAATCCTTCTGATTAGAAAATACTACCGTATAGTTTTCTGTATGGTGGTGTTTTTTTATATAAAGCAGTCGGTGACAAAATACTAAAAAAATATTCCTGTAGATATTCCAAAGATCGTTTAAAAATAAATATGCATTGACAAGTATTTGTTGTGGTGTTATTATAAAAACATAAATCGTATCCAATATCCAATATCCAAAAGGAGAGAGAAATTATGAAAATTGCAATTGGCTGTGATCCAAACGCAGAGGAAGAAAAGGAAGAACTGATTCAGTACATTAAAAAGAAAGGCTATGGAGAAGTTACAGATTTTGGAAGTAAGGATCCTATTTATGCGCATACGGCTATTAAAGTTGCAGAAAAGGTGGCCTCCGGAGAATTTAATAGAGGGGTTTTGCTCTGTGGAACAGGTCTGGGGGTATCGATTGCTGCAAATAAGGTAAAAGGTGCATATGCGGCATTGGTATCAGATGTATATTCTGCAACAAGGGCAAGACTGAGTAATGATGCTAATATCATGTGTATGGGAGCTTTTACTACGGGAAAAAAGGTAAGAGAAATGCTGGTGGATGCATTTTTTACAAATGATTTCATACAGGGTTGTTCTTCTCAGCCTAAAGTGGATGCATTTGTAGAATACGATAACAATCGTTAATGGTGAGGGAAAACTTATGAAAAAACTGTATTTTGGAAGCAATCTTAAAATGTATAAAGGGATACAGGACACAGAAAAATATCTGAAGAAACTGGAAGAGAATACAAAAAATATCAATAGAGAGGAAATGGAGCTTTTTATTATTCCTTCCTATACTTCGTTACCGGAAGCTGTATCCTGCTGTGATTCTCAGATGATAAAACTTGGGGCTCAGAATATGTGTTGGGAGGATCAGGGGCAGTTTACCGGAGAAATATCGCCCTGTATGTTGGAGGAATTGGGCATAAAGTTAGTTATGATCGGTCATTCCGAAAGACGTCATGTGTTTGGGGAGAGTGATATAGAAGAGAACAGAAAAGTAAAATCTGCCCTGAGGCATGGCATCCGTCCTCTGTTATGTATTGGAGAAACAGCAGAAGAAAAAAAATACGGGATCAGTGGGGAGATTCTGCGCCAACAGCTGAAAATCGGTTTTTATGAGATAGATCCTGAAGAATGTAAGAATATATGGGTGGCATATGAGCCAGTATGGTCCATTGGAGTGAATGGAATTCCTGCAACCGCCGAATATGCACAGAAAATGCATATGGAAATAAAAAAGGCATTAAGGGAAATCTTTGGGGATAATGCAGAACAGATTCCTGTACTTTATGGTGGCAGTGTCAATCCTGAGAATGCAGATCAATTGATTCTTCAGCCGGCAATTGATGGTTTGTTTGTGGGAAGAGCAGCTTGGGACGCAGATGCTTTTGACAAATTGATACGTCACTCTATCCATACATATAAACAGAAGAATACCTAGTAAAAATGCATAAAAATATAATTTAAAAATTATAGATATCGTCAGATTGACAAATAACTATTTAGGATGTAATATAAAGACACAATAAATCGTATCCAATATCCAATATCCAAAAAGAAAAAGGAGGTAAAAGGGATGAAGGAAGAGAAGAGTTTTTTCAAGTTGATGCAGAAAGTGCCGGGCGGATTGATTATTGTGCCAATGCTGATCGGAGTTCTTGCAAACACATTCATACCGAAAGTGCTGGGAATCGGAGGCTTTACATCCGGAATGTTTAAGAACGGAACGGCCTGTCTTTTGGGAATGTTTCTTTTACTGAATGGAGCATCCATCAACATTAAAAAGATAGGAATGCCATTGTACAAGGGCTGTACACTGACACTTATGAAATTTGTACTGGGTGTCGCACTTGGTCTTCTGGTTTCGAAGTTCTGTGGAGAAGCCGGATTGTTTGGAATCACATCTATGGCAATGATTGCTGGTATTACAAACTCGGCAGGAGGCTTATATTTAGGCCTTGCACAGCAGTATGGCGATGAGACGGATGCAGGTGCAATTTCTATCCTGTCATTAAATGACGGTCCGTTTTTTACAATGATTGCAATGGGAACAGCCGGTATGGCATCCATTCCTATAGAATCCTTTATTGCAACCCTGATCCCGCTTATTATTGGTATCATCTGGGGAAATCTGGATACTACTTTCCGAAGGGTTGCGGCTGATGCAATGCCAATCATTACATTTTTTATGATGATTCCTATTGGAGCAGGAATGAGCTTGAAGAGTATTGCAGCCGGAGGAATTGGAGGAGTTGTTCTTGCAGTTATTTCCGCATTGTCCGCTTTTGTTTTCTACTTTGTGTTCCAGCTGACATTGCCTAAGAAAAAAAGGAATGCGATGGGAGCAGCAATCGGAACTACAGCAGCCAATGCAACAAGTGTTCCGGCTTCTCTGGCAGAAGTAGATCCAACCTGGCAGGCAGCTGCAAGCACAGCCACAGCACAGCTTGCTGTTGCAGCGATTGTAACGGCATTTACAGCTCCGGTGATTACATCTCTGTGTGATAAACACATGAGAAAGAAAAAGCTCGGTATTTATTCAGATGAAGCCGTAAAGGAACGTGAAACACAGACAAATACGGAGAAGTAATACAATTGAACAATTAAATAAGATAATTTATCTAAGAAAGAGAGGAATTTATTATGACATTAACAATCAGACCACTTAATTCAGGTTATATCCCAACAAAACCACTGGAGTACTGGTATCATTTTTCCTGCAAAAAATATGTAGAGAAAATGGGCATCACAAATGAATCTGATCAGCTTCCGGATATGACTTTCCTGATTGAAGGAGGAGATCAGCTGATTCTGGTAGACACAGGAATGTCATGGACAGAGCATGCAGACAAATATCATCACGGCCCTTCTCTTCAGAGACCAGGCATCGATGATATTGAATCCCGTCTGGCTCAGGTAGGGTATAAGCCGGAAGATGTAGATATTGTATTATTTACACATCTCCACTGGGACCATATCTTCTATCTGGAGAAATTTACAAAAGCCCGGTTTATCTGCAATGAAGTAGAATGGGATTATGCACATAATCCGGTACCGCTTCATTACAAATCCTACTGCCGTCCTATTATTGCAAAAGATGGAGATGTAACATGCGGTGATCAGTTTATCGCTCCATACGACCAGCCGGGTGTGTATGAAAGATTTGAAACGGTAAAAGGTGAAGTTGAGATTGCACCAGGTGTCAGTGTATATGAGTCATTTGGACATTGTCCGGGACATATGACGGTTGTAGTTGAAACAGAGGAAGGACCTTACTTCTGTGTTGGAGATTCTGTATTTGTAATGGGCAACATTGATGCACCGCAGGAAATGCAGGATGAACTCCATTACGATATCTGTCCTCCTGGACGTTATGTAGATATTGTTGCTGCATGGAAAACAGTGCGAGATACCGTTCGTCGTTGCAAAGAAGCAGGAGTGGATCCTCATAAGCATCTTCTGCTTGCACATGATGTGATTTTGTCTGCAGCAGTAGAAAAGTATGAAGATTCTCATGAAAATAAGATTCCGGTAATCGGAAAGAAAGATACAGATTTTGTATTTGATGAATATAAGAAAGCAATTATTGATAAAGATGCTAAAAAGGCAGCAAAAAAAGCAGAATCAAAATATTTCAGCCAGAATTAATTGAAAAGTATTATATGAATAAGGAACTGTAGTAAGATATTGTGGAGGTCGCCCGAAAGAGGTGATCTTCACAATATCTGTATAGAAGGAGAATTGGTGAGAATATGAAAACGATAGCGGTAATAGAAAGCTGTGATACAAAATATAAAGAAGCAAAATTTATCAGTGATTTCATTAAAAATGAGGGATTAAATGCACTGGTGATTAATACTGCAACCGGACCGGCACCTTCTTACAATTATGATATTTCAAGAGAAGAGATTGCAGAAAGCTATGGAACTCCATGGAAGGAGATGGAACCGAAGTCAAAGGGCGAAAAAATTGATTTTATGAAGGAAGCCGTTGCATCTTATGTAAGTAAACTATATGAAGAAGGAAAAATAGACGGGATTATTTCTGTAGGCGGTCTTCAGAATACCGTTATGGCGGCAAATGCAATGCAAAAGCTGCCTGTAGGATTTCCTAAAGTAATGGCAACAACTGTTGCAAGCGGAACCAGAAAATTTGATCTAGTAGTCGGGGATAAGGATATTACTGTTATGCCGGCAATTTGTGACTTTACAGGTCTTAATATTGTAACCCGACAGGTTATTTCCAATGCATGTGCCTGTTGTGTGGGAATGGTAAAATGTGCAGGGCAGGTGCTGAAAAAAGGAGAAAAGCCGGTGGTAGCTGTGACTCTTATGGGAGTTACAAATACGGGAGCAGTTGCAGCAGTTGAAGAACTTGAAAAAATGGGGCTTGAAGTAATCGGTTTTCATGCAACTGGTGTTGGAGGAGCAACCATGGAGGATATGGCAGCCAATGGTCTGGTGGATGGAATTCTTGATCTGACTCTGCATGAACTTACTTCAGAATATTTTGGCGGTGGATTCTCATATGGGCCAAAAGCAAAAATCCGTCTGGTTGAATCTGTAGAAAAGAAGATTCCTCTTGTAATCAGTCTGGGAGGTCTTGATTTTGTAGATTTCAGTACAAACGAACTTCCGGACAGAATGGATGAAAGAAAATATATGCTCCATAATGCAAATACAGCACATATAAAGATTCTTCCGGAGGAAGCGGAAGCATTAGGAAAGATTCTTGCAGAACGACTGAGTAAGGTTACATATCCGGTAAAATTATTGATTCCTACAAAGGGAATGAGACATAACACTTTGGAAGGACAGGAATTATATGAGCCGGAAAGTGATTCCATCCTGATTCAGACAATCATAAATAATGTAAATGATAATGTAGAAGTGATTGTGATTCCTCACAATCTGGATACTCCGGAGTTTGGAATCAAGGCAGCTCATTATATTGTGGAAGAGATGAAAAATCAGGGGAAACTTCCAAAAGATTTTGGAGAAGAATAAAAGGAGAATGGAATTATGGACCAGAGAGCATATGAAATAGCAGAAAAACTTGTTATTGCAAGTAAAAGGGCTTATAATAGAGGGATACAGACTGGCAGTGGTGGAAATGTAAGTGCCAGAATACCAGGAACAGAAACAATGCTTGTAAAAGCAAGCGGAGGATCTCTGGGAGACTGTAGTCCAGAAGGATTTCTGATTACAGATTTTGAGGGGAATTTGATAGAAGGGACCGGGAAACCAACCAGAGAGGCATTGCTGCACGGTTATATTTATAAACTTCGTCCAGATATCCAGGCAGTTGTGCATGTACACTCTCCGTATGCAATTGGATGGTCTTCTTCCAAGAAGGATCTTCCACTTGTAACATGGCATTCAAAACTGAAAAATCCGGAGGGATTTCCTACATTGGATGTACATGCTGCAATGGTACGTCCGCAGGATGTGCCTATGGTGGAAAAAATGTTTGAAAAAACTCCAAACATTCAGGCATTTCTTCTTGCAGATCATGGCGTAGTTGCGATGGGAAAAGATCCTCTTACAGCAGAACATACAGCAGAATTAGTAGAAGAGACAGCACAGGTAGCTATTCTGGATAAAATTGTGGAGAAGCTCGGTCTGTAAATATGAAAGATAAGAGAGTATGCGATATATGAGTAATCGAGTGACGATGAATCAGGATGATTCTGTGATGCTGCAGAGAGATACTTTACCAATTCAGGTGCTGAATAAGCTGATGGATTGGATTATGGATGGGACGCTGAAGATGGGGGAAAAGCTGAACACAGAGGAGCTTGCACGTCAGCTTGGCGTCAGTCGTATGCCGATCAGAGAAGCACTGAAAAGCCTGGAAAAAATGGGGCTGGCAGAATCTGTTCCTTATGTTGGAATGAGACTTGTTTCACTGCAGCAGGAGGATATACTGCAGATTTATTTAATGAGACAGTTACTGGAACCACTTGCAGCTGGTGAAGCATGCAGGAAGATTACGAAAGCGCAGATCGATGAACTGGAAAATATTCAGGAGGAATATATCCGGATTGTGGAAGAAAAGGAATTAGATGCCAAAAAACTGTATCTTCAAAACAGAAAATTCCATTTTGCTATTTATTCCACATGCGGAATGGACAGAGTTTGTGGAGTGATAGAATCCTTATGGGATACACTGTCATTTTTTAAGCTGATATATGGTCGAGATGTAATTAAAAATACTACAGGCGTAAAAAAAATGATTGCAGAACATCAGAGCTATATTGATTTCTTAAAAAATAAAGATGCTGAAGGTTTGAAAAAGGCATTATCTGAAAACCTGGGAGAAAGAATTCAGGGGATATATCAGGAAACCGATTATTATACACTGTAAAGGAGATTCTATGAAAATTAATGGAATTACAAATGCACAGGAATTTTTTAAGATTGTGGACAGCTGTAAAGGACATGTAGAGCTTTTGACCGGGGAAGGCGATCGTCTGAATCTGAAATCAAAGCTGTGCCAGTATATATCAATGACACAATTATTCTCTAAAAGTGAAGAACTTCATTTGGAGATCATTGCAAGCGAAGAAGAGGATCTGCAGAAAATCTGTAAATATTTGATGCAGTATGAGGATATGTGAGAGATGCTTAAATAAAGAATTACTGGATCCGGAAACGTATAAAATGTTTCCGGATTTTTTCTTAACTCTCTGTCAAGTTTATACTACAAGTATGATATGATTGGAAAATTCAGATGGGAAAACAACAGAACAGAGAGAAGGTTGCACAGGAGATTAAGACTGTTGCTAATCTATATAAGAAACATTTAGTTTTGCAAGCAGATATGCTATCTGATCCGGAGGGAGGCGCACACTATGCAGATCACTGATCTTAGAATCCGCAACTTTAAATCCATTAAAAATCTTCATATTGCCGACATTGAGAATGCTTTGATCTTGGTAGGCCAGAATAACACGGGAAAAACAGCAGTGCTGGATGCTGTCAGAGCAGTCAGTGGCGATTATCAGATTCAGCAGGAGGATTTTCTGGAAGATTACCCTAATATAGAGATTATGGTAAAACTGAGGATTACCCAGGAAGATCTTACAAGACTGCAGAAAAAGCGTATGATCAGTCCCTACCGGAATTACGCTTCCTGGTATCAGGATTTTTGCCGGAAGCTGCCCTCCTATCAGGATGGGATTCTGACCTTTGAGTTTGTGGCAAACAGGCAGGGAAGAATCCGGTACAGTGACGGTTATCAGAAAAACAATATCAGCATTCCAAAGCTTTTTCCAAGAGTTTATTATATAGACGCCCAGAGAAAGCTGGATTTTCTGCAGGAAAACCTTCTGCTTTTGCAGGAGGATGAGCTGCTGAAGCAGATGCGTTCTGACTGCTGTATGTTTGACCGGGCCAAAACCTGTACCCACTGTTTTTCCTGTATTGGCTATCTGAAGCAGAAAACAGTTCAGGAGCTGAACGCTTTTGAGACGGCAAGACTTCTGGATTATAAGCTTTATCAGCTGAATCTGAATGATTTTTCCAGACGGGTGAATGAGAGGTTTCGGAAAAACGGAGGGAAAGAGCAGATTTTTTATTCCATGAACCGGGATATTGAAAAGATGCTTTCTGTTACCGCAGAGGTTTATGATGAAAAGCAGAAAAAATATAAGTCCATTAATTCTCTTGGAAAGGGAATGAGAAGCATTTATATGCTGTCTCTTCTGGAAACCTGTGAGGAAACAATGGATGATGCGACGGATCTGATCATTGTGGAGAATCCGGAAATTTTTCTTCATCCAAAGCTCCAGAATGAATCCGGGGATATCCTGTATCGTCTTTCCAAAAAAAGCCAGGTGATTTTTTCTACTCATGCGGCAAATCTTCTGTCAAATTTTAACAGCAGACAGATCCGGCAGATGGTTCAGGGAGAGGACGGGTATGCCAGAATCAGTGAAAAAACAGATATCAGTGAAGTTCTGGATGATCTGGGGTATTCCGCAGGAGATCTGATGAATGTAAATTTTGTGTTTATTGTAGAAGGAAGGCAGGATAAATCAAGACTTCCTCTACTTTTGAAAAAATATTATTCAGAGATGTATGATGAAAATGGAAATCTTCAGAGGATTGCGATCATTACTACAAACAGCTGTACCAATATCAAAACCTATGCCAATCTGAAATATATGAATCAGATTTATCTGAAGGACAACTTCCTCATGATACGGGACGGGGACGGCAGGGACAGAGAAATGCTGAAGCATCAGCTCTGTAAATATTATGAGGAACGGAATCTGGAGGATGTGGACAGATTGCCGCGGGTAATGCCGAAAAATGTACTGATCCTGAAATATTATTCTTTTGAGAATTATTTCCTGAATCCAACCGTGATGGCTCAGCTTGGAATCGTGGAGTCTGAGCAGGAATTTTATAAGATTTTTCTGGCAAAATGGAAAGAGTATCTTCACCGGATCAGCAGTGGGAAAAAGCTTACAGAGGTTCTTGGAAAGAACCTGGAAACAACAGAGGATGTGAAAGCTCATATGGAGGAGATCAGAATCTATATGAGAGGCCATAATCTTTATGATATTTTTTACGGCAGGTACAAAAAACAGGAGGCACAGATTCTGACCCAATATATTGAGCTGGCGCCAAGGGAGGATTTTGCAGATATCCTGGATTCCATTGAACGTTTTATTTATTTTGAAAGCCGGAAAAACTGAGAGAAATATTTTTGGAGAGGCAACGCAGAGCTGTGGTGATCTTTTGCATGGAGATTATCTGTAAGTTTACATTCCGTAAAAACTTTTAAGTATATTTAACATGGGCATGCGTGTACATTTGACTTTGCACTGATAAGATATGTTCCTGTAAGGAGGCAAATGGCTTCCATAACTGTAATCTCAATAAAATGAAAGAAACAGGAAAAGGAGAGCAAAATTCTATGAATGCAAAAAAAATCAGTGCGTTACTGCTGGCAGCAGCCATGATGATCCCATGTGCGGCACCGGCACAGGTATATGCGGCAGAGACAGCTCAGGAAGAAACGGCAGCACAGGATGCAGAGGTAAAGGCACCGAAATATATTTTCCTTTTTATTGGTGACGGAATGAGTTATCCTCAGATTCAGACAACAAACTATTACCTGAATGCCATAGAGGATGACGGAGATGATATTCTCACAAGTGAAAGCAAACTGAATATGATGAAATTTCCGGTAGCAGGTTCAGCACAGACCTATGACAGCACCTCTTTCTGTCCGGATTCCGCATCCACAGCAACCTCTATTTCTACCGGACATAAAACCTACAGCGGAACCATTAATATGGATGAGAAAATGGAAACTTCCTATGAGACTATTGCAGAAAAGCTGAAAAAACAGCTTGGCTATAAGGTGGGAATTCTTTCCACAGTAAATCTCAATCATGCTACCCCGGCAGCTTTTTACGCTCATCAGGCATCCAGAAACAATTACTATGAAATCGGACAGGAAATGATCGCCAGTGAATTTGATTATTTTGCAGGCGGCGGTCTGAAAAAGCCTGCCGGAGAGGACGGAGACAAGACTGATCTCTATCAGCTGGCACAGGAAGCAGGCTATAAAGTAGTAAAAACTCAGGCTGAGACAGAGGCGCTGACAGCAGAAGACGGAAAAGCAATTGTCATTGACGAGACTCTGGCAGATGATGATGCCATGAGCTATGATATGGACCGTGTGGAAGGCGAATGGGCGCTTGCAGATTATGTGGAAAAAGGCATTGAGGTTCTGGATAATGATACAGGCTTCTTTATGATGGTAGAAGGCGGAAAAATCGACTGGGCCTGCCATGCCAATGATGCGGCAGCTACCATTACAGATACTGTGGCTATGGACAATGCAATTGGAAAAGCAGTAGAGTTTTATAATGAACATCCGGACGAGACTCTGATCCTGGTAACAGGAGATCATGAAACAGGCGGTATGACTATTGGTTTTGCAGGAACAGATTATGATACCTTCCTTACAAACATCAGCAACCAGAAAATTTCCTATGCAAAGTTTGATTCTGATTATGTAGCTGGATATAAAGAAAACAAAACAGATTTTGACACGGTTATGAAAGACATTACAGAGCTTTTTGGACTGCAGGATCCTCAGGGAGAAGCGGAAGCCACCAATCAGGCAGACAGCAAGGACGTACATCCGGAGGGAGAAGAAAGCGGTACTCTGGTAATGACAGACTATGAATACAACAAGCTGAAAGCAGCCTATGACGAGACTATGAGCCGTACAGGAGAGGAAGAAGAATTCGGTCAGGAGGAGTATCTTCTTTATGGAAGCTATGAGCCTCTTACCGTAACCATTACCCATATCCTGAACAATAAATCCGGAATTAACTTTGCTTCCTATGCACATACAGGACTTCCGGTAGAGGTTTTTGCAATGGGCGCAGAGCAGGAGCAGTTTGACGGCTACTATGACAATACAGATATTTTCAATAAGCTGGCAGCAATTACAGGAGTACAGTAAGGAATGAAAAACAGACTGAAAAAAAGCTCTGTTTCCTTAATTGCCATACTTCTGATGGTCATCCTCATAGTTCTTCCCACGGGCTATGAGGATGCTGTTATTTTTAAGGGAACAGATAAGGTTAAGGCAAAGGTGGTTTCTACAGATGAGAGCACTGTAAAAAGCTCCGGTCTGATCCAGTCAGGAGAGCAGTTCTGTCAGGTGGAGCTTCTTGGCGGCAAATTCAAAGGGGAGACAACCAGAGCAGTAAATATGCTCAGCGGCTCTCTGGAATCTGATAAAATGTTTAAAAAAGGCGATATTGCTCATGTGGTTGTCAGCTATAATGATGACGGGATCACCTCTGTAACCATGAGCGATCATTACCGGTTGGACAAAGAGTTTCTTCTGGCAGGGATGTTTGTGATTCTTTTGATTGCTTTTGCAGGATGGACAGGACTCAGAGCAGTGTACTCCTTTGTGATCACCATACTGACTATCTGGAAAATCCTTGTTCCGGCTTATCTGGGCGGGATCAACCCGGTGTGGTGCGGGATTCTTATTACAGGGTTTCTGACTTTGATCATTATTTTTCTGGTGTATGGGTTTGACCGGAAAACCGTGGCGGCAACAGGAGGCGCTCTTCTGGGCGTTCTGATCACCTGTGTGATCGGGTGTATTTTTACAGATGCGTTTAAAATCCACGGGGCGGTAATGGCATATTCAGAGAGCCTTTTATACTCTGGCTATCAGGATCTGAATCTGACGAAAATATTTATGAGCGGTATTTTTATCGGAGCTTCCGGCGCCATGATGGATCTTGCTGTGGATATCACCTCTGCGGTGAATGAGGTGGTGCATAAAAAGCCTTCTATCGGATGGAAAGAGGCGGCGCGTTCCGGCATGAATGTGGGACGGGCGGCTATGGGAACCATGACAACTACTCTTCTTCTTGCCTATTCCGGCGGCTATATTGCGCTTCTTATGACTTTTATGGCACAGGGAACACCCATAGAGAATATTCTGAATTACAAGTATGTGTCAGCGGAAATTCTGGATACCATTGTGGGAAGCTTTGGGCTTGTGACCGTTGCGCCATTTACAGCGCTTACCAGTGCAGTCCTTCTTACCGGAAAGAAATATAAGGATCAGGTTGCCCGGGAGCTTGAGGTAGAAGTTTCTGTTCAAAAAACAGAGCAAAATATTTCTGATGCAGAGCCCTGCGAGGCAAGCTGAAGTTTCAGAGGTGGTATCTGAGTAAAGGTTATGGAATTGTTTTTATTGGCAGACCCATTATAATGCAGACAGAGAGCTTGTTGCTGTGAACGGCAATGAGCGTTCTGTCTGTTCTTTATTGCAGGGAATTTTTATATACTGTAGAGGCAGAGTGTGGTAAACTGATATAAAAATCAGGCAGTCAGAGGACTGTATGTGGATAACTGCAAATTTTCAGGACAACAGGGAGGATATCATGAATATTTGTGTATATGGCGCTGCCAGCGCAAGGCTTGAAGAAATTTATTACAAAAAGACACAGGAGCTTGGAGCTCTGATGGGAAAGCAGGGACACGGACTTGTGTTTGGAGGGGGAGCAACCGGAATGATGGGAGCAGCCGCAAGAGGCGTGCATTCAGAAAACGGATATATTTTGGGGATTGCTCCCCGGTTTTTCGATCAGCCGGGAGTTCTGTATGAGCATTGTACAGAGTTTATTTTTACAGAAACCATGAGAGAGCGGAAACAGCTTCTGGAAGAAAGATCCGATGCTACCATAGTTGCGCCCGGAGGTATTGGAACTTATGAAGAGTTTTTTGAGATCCTGACACTGAAAAGTCTTGGAAGAATTGACCGCCCGGTTGTTCTTTTTAATATCAATGGATATTATGACAGGATGAAAGCCCTTCTGGAGCATACAGCAGATGAGAAGTTTATGGACAGAGAAATCCTTGATCTCTGCCGTTTTATGGAAGATCCTGAAGAAATTCTGAATTATATAGAAAATTATAAAAGATAAGGTGATTCAGCTGTGAGCCTCTGCTTTATGATTCAGCTGGAGTATTCCCGGTATGGAGCGAATAAGAGGATAGAGGATGCAGGCGATCACCAGCCCGCCGGCTCCCTGGATCAGATTAGCGGGGACACTTGCGGAAGCTCCGGCCACACCGTACATTATGGATTCGCATAAAAAATATCCTCCGGCTACCAGGATGATATCTGCTATACCGCCAAGAATTACAGACGGGTAATGACTTTTGAAATATTTTCCCATATGCTGGTAAAGAATACCTGAGGACAGGGCTACCAGTCCTTTAATTGCCAGAGTGATAGGCACATAAATAAAATAACCGCCAAGAAGGTCAGCCAGGGCAGAACCTATGCCTCCAGCCAAAAAGCCCCAGGATGGACCGAGAATTATACCGCAGAAAATTACAAGGGCGTCTCCGGGATGGATATAGCCTCCGGTTCCCAGGGTGGGAATTCGTACGGACATGGTAGCCGCACAGGTCAGTGCTGCAAGAAGAGCAGCAGTGACCATTTTTTTTAGATTGTCGTTAGTCGTAGTACTGTTCATTGTCAGGTTTCCTCCTGTTATTATAGAATACATATACCTTACAATATAACTGCGCATTAAAAAAGATGCAATTTTAATAAAAAATAGAGGGACAATATTCGGAAAATCCTGCAAATGTAAGGATTACGACAGACGGTTACTTCTGTTTATCTGTGATAACGACTTTTGGGGATGATAAGCGGAGTTTTTGAAACGGGATCCTGTATGATCGTGCAGTCCAGACCATAAATCTCTTTCATAAGCTCAGGAGATATTACCTCATTGGGTGAACCCTGGGCAGTCAGCTTTCCGTTATGCATGGCAAAAATATAGTCAGCGTACCTGGCAGAAAGATTAATATCATGGAGAACCATAATGATAGTAGTACGCCGTTTTCTGTTCAGCTCTGTGAGAAGATCCAGAATTTCTACCTGGTAGGAAATATCCAGAAAGGTAGTGGGTTCGTCCAGCAGCAGAATATCCGTCTGCTGTGCCAGGGCCAGTGCAATCCACACCCTCTGGCGCTGTCCGCCTGAGAGCTCATCTACGCTCCGGTCTGCCAGGTTTGTAATTCCCATCATTTCCAGAGCATCGGAAACAGCAGAAAAATCATCAGAACTCAGTCCGCTGAAGGTCCGGCGATAAGGGAAACGCCCTCTGGAAACCAGATCTGTAACCTTGATACCCTCAGGGGTAACCGGCGTCTGGGGAAGAAGACCGAGAGTCTGTGCCAGCTGTCGGGAGGGAAGAGAGGAGATATGCTTTCCATCAAGGGTTATGGTTCCTTTAGAGGGTTTCAGAAGCCGCGCAAAGGTTTTCAGTAAGGTGGATTTTCCGCATCCGTTTGCACCCAGTATAACGCTGATTTTGTTTTGGGGAACAGAGATGCTGATATCGTGAAGAATTGTCTGTTTGTCATATCCGGAAAAAAGCCTGTCAGCGGCAAGTAAATGTTCATTCATCAGATTTAATCTCCTTTATGATTTATGCGAAGAAGCAAAAACAGCAGATATGGGGCTCCCAGGATACCTGTGATCACACCAACAGGATAGCGGGAGGGAAGAGTAAACTGTCCCACCAGATCGGAAATCAGGATCAGAATACTGCCTGTAAGGGAGGCGGCAAGCATGCTGCTTCGTCCTCTTCCGGAAATCCGAGCAGCAATGGGACCGGAGAGAAAAGCTACGGAAGCAATGGGGCCGGTGACAGAGGCGGCAAAAGCTGTCAGTACCAGAGCAAGCAGAATCAGAAGAAGCCTGGTTATACTGACTGGAATTCCCAGGGTGACAGCATGAGCTTCCCCAAGCTGAAGAATCAGAAGATGGCGGCTCAGAAGCAGGATGCCAAGTCCGGCAGTAAAGACAACGGCAGCCAGTGCCGGCACCGTATCCATTTTTACGCCGTTCAGACTTCCAGAAAGCCACCGCAGAGCACTGGCAACGTCATATTCCGATGCTTTCAGAAGCATCCAAGATATGATGGAATTCAGAAAAGCCTGCATACCGATTCCGGTGAGGATCAGCCGGGTATTAGAGAAGCCGTTTTTATGGGAAAGAAAATAAATCAGTGCAGAAACCAGAAGTCCGGAAAAAACAGCCATTACAGCCACAATTCCATAGTCCAGCTTAAGAATCAGAATCCCGAATACGGCAGCAACACTGGCGCCGGAAGTGACGCCGATAATATCCGGACTTGCCAGGGGATTGCCCAGAAGCTGCTGAAAGGTATTTCCTGACAGGCCAAAGGCCATGCCGCAGAGAATGGCAGTGAGCATTCTGGGAAATCTCAGTGTACGTATCGTAAAGGCTGCACCCCCTGCATCTGTTCCGGAAAGAACGCGAAGGACAGTTTCGGGGGAATAAATGGTATTTCCATAGAGCATCATAACCGCAGCCAGGGAAAGTGTGAGCAGAAGCAGGATTCCTGTGGTAAGGATATAACGTCTCTGGCGTTTCAGGTATCCTGCTGTAATTGCTGATGGGGAAATATCCTGTTTTTTCATAGAGAACGTACCTTTACCTTTCTGATGATAAAAACAAATACAGGGGCGCCGATCAAAGTAGTGATAATTCCTGATTCCAGTTCACCGGGACGGCCGAGAACCCGGCCAAGAACATCTGCAATAAGAAGGAGACAGGATCCGCAGACTGCAGATACAGGAATAATCCGGCGCATGTCAGAACCAAGGAGAAGCCTTACCAGGTGAGGAATCATCAGACCGATAAAACTGATGGGACCGGCAAGTGCTGTGGTTGAGGCGCATAAAAGAACACTGGCAACAGTACTGACTGCACGGATTAGGGGAACGTTGAGTCCAAGGCCGGTGGCGGCCTCATCTCCCAGTGCCAGGGTGTTTAGCGAAGACGCCAGAAATATGCACAGAATAAAGCCTGTCAGAAAATAGGGGAGGAGCAGGCGGATGTCACTCCATGCAGCGCCGCTGATGCTTCCGGTCTGCCAGAAACGAAACTGATTCATAACCTGTGTGTTGGGAAGCATGACAGTATTTACCAGAGACTGAAGAGCAGTGCTGGCAGCAGCGCCGGCCAGAGCCAGCTTTACCGGAGTAGCCCCCTCGTGTCCTGCAGATGCCAGTCCATAAACCAGAACAGCAGTAATGGACGCACCTGCAAAAGCAAGCCAGATGTACTGGTTTCCCGAGCTGATGTGAAAAAAGGCAATACCGCAGACAACAAAAAGAGAGGCGCCGGTATTTACTCCCAGAATACTGGGATCCGCAATGGGATTACGGGTGACAGCCTGCATGACAGAACCGGAAACGGCCAGAGCAGCGCCGGCCAAAATTCCAAAAACAGTCCGGGGAATCCGTGCCTGGACCACGGAAGCATCAAAGGAGTCTGAGGCAAAATGAAAAAGACTGCGGAATACGGTCTGAAAGCTTACGGCTTTGGAACCGTAAGCTACAGACAGAAGTGCGCAGAACAGCAGACTGAGAATACACAGCAGAACCGTCATGGTAAACCGGCGGTTTTTCATTGAATTTGCTCCTGGGCTTCAGATAACAGTGACAGATACTCATCAATCTCATATGGAATAGAAAGGATAGATGGAGTGGAGGCACCTGCCAGGGCAGAAGTGCTGTCGATCAGGGCAACTGCTCCGTTTTTTACAGCAGGTATCTGGCTCATAAGTTCATCTTCCTGAAGTGCGTCCAGAAGCGACTGATCTCCATATACAACAATCATATCCACATCCTTTAACTGATCCGCATTTTCACGGCTGACAGTAATGGAAAAATCAGAGGTATTTTCAGCCAGCTCTTTTACACTTTCCGGAAATTCCAGTCCAAGATCCAGAAGATAGGAGGCTCTCGGATCAGAAGGCATATAGATATAGAAGGAACTAAGATCGTCGGCGCTGATCCAGCAAAAGGCTGCTTTGGTACCTTTCAGATCAGGATAGTCCGCAAGCTTTTCTTCAATCAGAGCCTCAACCTCTGCAACCTTCTCTTCACCCTCTTTTTTCATACCCATACCAGTGGCATTTTCAATGGTCTGCTCTTTCCAGGTAGTCTGCCAGGGGGCTTCCTTATAAGGGACAACAGGGGCAATCTGGCTGAGGGTTTCATATTCCTCCTGGGTAAATCCGGAATAGGAAGCCAGTATTACATCCGGATGGGAGTCGCTGATTGCTTCATAATCTAAACCGTCAACATCATTAAATACTACTGGAGAATCAACTCCAAGAGACTGAAAAGCTTCATCTGTCCAGGGGTGAAGATTGTTTTCAGTGACAAGCCCATAGTTTGCAGCAGAAACTCCTACGGGAGCAACTCCAAGAGCCAGGGGAGTATCCTGATTTTCCCATCCTACGGTAGCAACACGTTCAGGTTTGCTTTCTATCACAGTTTCTCCAAAAGCATGTTCAATAGTAAGGGGATAAGAGACTGCTGTATCCTCGTTGTTTTGTGATTGAGCTCCATATACGGGAATGGCAGCTAAAGAAGTGCACAGCACACATAAAATCGAAGTTTTTTTGAAGTTCATAAGAAATCCTCCCATAATAATAAAATAAGTTAGTTAGCAAAAACTAACTGAGCCGGAGTATATCACATTGCAGCAGGGATGTCAATGAGGTTTTTTTAAAGAATCGCTTTGACACAGGTTTTTGTCTTTGGGCAAATATTTCTGTACCGGAGGAGATGATTATGCTAAAATAAATAACAGATTGAGAAGGTCTGTCTAAGACAGGAGTAAACACAATAAAAGGAGAAAATTTATGGAAATACCTGAAATGCTGGATATTCTGAAACAAAGAGCACTTGCAGACAACAGGCTCCGGGAAGAATTTTTGGCGACAAGAAAAGAAGAACATCCGCTGGAAGCATTTTGTGAGAAATGCCGGGAACTGGGGTATCCTGTATATGAAATGGATCTGATTAGTGCCGGAGAGGATTTTTATGCGACGATGAGACGAAGCACCAACGGAGGTGGGGAAAATTCTCCTATGCTGGAAGGTGAAGATGATTTTTATGAGCTGTTTTTTGCCGGATTATAAAGTTGAAAACGGAGGAAAGAAAATTGAAAAGCAACAGGAGTTTTACCTTTGATGAGCTTATGACTGGAAACCGGTCGGAGGAGTTTATCGAGTCAGCGTATCCTTTTATGAAGCTGATGATGCAGTATCAGTGTGCCATGCTGGAGGTGAGGACAAAGTTTGAGGTATTGAACACAGAACTTTCTCTGGACAGCGACCGGAATCCGATTGAATCTATTTCCTGCCGTATCAAAAAGCCTATAAGTATTGCAGAAAAATTGAAACGTAAGGGACTGGAAGTGAGTCTTCAGAGTATTGAAGAAAATCTTCATGATGTGGCAGGAATCCGTATCGTGTGTTTTTTTCCAAAGGATATTTATAAGCTTGCAGAGAAAATATGTTCTCAGGATGATATCCACCTGCTGGAAAAGAAAGATTATATCGAAAATCCCAAGCCAAATGGGTATAGAAGCCTTCATTTGATTTTGGAGGTTCCTGTATTTTTTGCCAATGAAAAAAAATGGATGCCGGTGGAAGTGCAGTTTCGTACCATTGCCATGGATTTTTGGGCAAGCATTGAGCATAAAGTAAAATATAAGAAAAACATTGATGATTCTACTGCGGAAATTGTAGAAAAACTAAAAGAATGTGCGGAAGGAATCCATTCTCTGGATATGAGAATGCAGGAGATCAGTGAATATATAGACAGTAAAAGATAGGACATCGGAAATTTCCGGTGAGAACAGGAGAAATATATGATCATAGAATGTCCGGCCGATACAAGACTTCAGGAGTATCTTCTGAAAAATGATATCCATATTCTTACGCCCTGCGGAGGACGCGGCAATTGTGCAAAGTGTAAGGTAAGGATACTGAAAGGGGAGGCAAAGATCAATACAATGGATCAAATCTGGTTTTCTCAGAAAGAACTGGATGAAGGATACCGGCTGGGATGCCAGGTATTTGCCAAAGAACCGCTGGCCATTGAAATATATGAAAAGTGAGGGCGTTCAAATGAAAAAAATACGAATGAGCATGCTTGCAGTGTATATGGCAGCATTGGCAGGATGTGCACAGACGAATGCACAGACGCTGTCAAAGGAACAGGTAGCTCCATATGAACTTTCGGAGAGTGAGACACAGCTTCTGGAAGCTTTTGGGATGGATCAAAATTCGCAGATTGTATCGTTTTGTGCTCCGGAAACGGTCATTACAGTTACTGCCAGGGTTTATAAACTGAAGGAGGATCTGAACTGGGAGATCATAGGGGACGGTTCCATGTCCATTGGAAAAGAAAAAGAACCTGCAGAGCAGATTTCAGGAAGCTTTACCATGCAGATACAAGATGACCGCAGCATAGATTTCCACATAAATATGGCCGGGCAGGGAGCTTTTTCCACAAAAGATATCGGGGAAAACCAGGAATATACAATTGAAGGAAAGGCTTTTTTGAAGGAAGCGCAGAAAATCGAGCTGGGTAAGGAAATTCCGGTATCAGTCCTGGTCTATGACAATGGAAACAGTATGAGAAGTTATACCACTGAGGATTATTTTGAACCGGAAAAATTTAAAGATATGGATCTTGTACAGGCAGTGACACTGGAGTTCTCGGATCAGGAGATTCACTAAAACGGAGACAAAACAAAAAAGGTCAGGTATTCTGACCTTTTTGTTTTGCCTTGCAGATCAGCTGCGTCATAGTCCCCATGGGACAGTAGACGCACCAGCTTCGAGGCTTGAACAAAACCATAGTGAAAAAACCAAGGATCGTTGAGGTCAGCATGACACTGTAAAATCCAAAGGCGAACTGAGCAATGCCTGGGTGAAGAAAGGCTCCATGATATGCCCAGCGCCAGGGAACCTTAAAGGTCCACAGTAGAGTTACCACCTGCTTCAGATCCTGTACATCGGAGAATACCAGCCAGGTATTCCAGAGCATCTGGAAGAACATGACAAAAAAGAAAATCAGAAATCCATAGCGGAACCATTTACTTTTCATCCACTTCGGAATATCCTTTTTGCGAGAAAACCCAAATCTTCCTCCCAGAAGGTCGAAAAGCTGACCTCTTCCGCAGTAGCGGTTACAGTATCCTTTTGTTCCCTTTACTACAGAGATGATCAAGGGGATAAAGAAACAAAGAAGTCCCAGCCAGGCAAACAGGATATTAAAAAATCCCAGTATCAGATATGTCAGAGATAAGATCCAAAGATAATCGTACCAGTGTTTTTTCATGCGTCCGCCTCCTGTATCACGATCACAGATGCGGGACATTCTTTTGCGCATTTGCCGCATCCGATACATGCATTCATATCTATTTTTGCCATAATACCTTTCCAAATTTCAATGGCATTTCTGGGACATACCTTCAGACAGCAGCCGCAGGCAACACAGTCACCGGTACTGACAAAGGCTTTTTTCTTTTTTCTGATCTTTTTTTCCACAGTGAGACCTCTTGAGTTTGATAGAAACAGTATAGCATGGGAGTGGGGAGGAGTCTGTGAGTTTGTCACAGACGGTAATCGAATTTGATTCATATACCGAATGAATCCGTATAAAGCAGAAGAAAAAGAAAGACTGCATCCGAGTGAAGAAGTGACATATCTTGATCATGGTTACGATGAAGAAAAGGGAATTAGCAGAAAAACCAGCCGATATCTATACACCAATCCTCTGGGAGTGTGCAGTCTCTTTTTTTGTTAGGGCAAGGCCCTGTTTTGCATTGTGGAGTTTTTCGTTGTTCCGAAAAACGAAACTTTGAAAAACAAATAAACCACTGCGGGTGGTTGAGGATGCTTCAGCTTACAGTATAAAACCTCCAGTGCCGGTAATAGACCCTTATAGGATCCAAGCAAACCACCGGCTAAGCGGGTGGTCTTGATTTAAAACGGCTTTCAGGTGAAAAGATTGACGTAATTGACTTATAGCTACAGCTGCTCATGATCTAGTTTATGACAAACGTCAAGTACGAAATTACGTGTGCTTTCTACTGCTCTGTTTGCTTTTTCTATATCTCTGGAAGTGGGCATAAAACTATCTGCCCCGGGATATCTCGTGGTAAAGTAGAATCCGTCAATAACACCCATATTGGTTTCTGCTTCATCTGGTATTTTGATTCCCATATCATCCATAATATATTTCATAAGTTTGTTCAGACTATGTGATTTTAAAATCCATTCCTTTTCGCGCATCTCATGATTTGTGTCCGGGATCGCATATTCTGAAATAATGTGTTTCAGATATCTTTCACATATATTTTGGCCAAGCGCTGCTAAAGCACTTCCTCTTACATTAGAATCGTAAGCCTGTCGAAAAAAGAGATAGTCATTTTCTGCAAAGTCAAAATATGATTCTAATGAATTTCCCATACATTAATTCCCTCCATTTTTATATTTTTATAATATAACATATTGTTATTTTTCCAGGAGTCCCCTATTACGACCTTTAAGTCCACATCTGGCAGTTCCAGTGCAGAAGGAGATACAGAACCTTTGAGTAAAATCACAACATCCCTGTATCTTTTTGTATTAAAGTCAGGTGAAAGTTCAAGCAGCAAATCAACATCACTGTTAAAATCCTGTTCTTTTCTGGCACAGCTGCCATATAAATACAGACCACTGACATAAGGGGCAATACCTGACTCTTTAATTTTACGGATAGCGTGATTTAATGAGGCTTCACTCCTTCTGATACATGTAGCATTCGCCTTTTTACTCTTTCCAACCCGCATATCTGAGTCCCCCCATTGTATCTTTGAAATTAAATGATATTTTGTTGCCTTCATTGTACTAGTTTATTGCCTGTTTTTCAAGATAGCATTGCTGAAAGAGAAAAAATGAATATAATACCTGTCTTTCGGAGTTGAATTAAAAAAGTAGTGCTAAGCCACGGATTAAAACCTATGGCTTAGCATTTTATTTATGTCTTCGTTTCCAAGGAAATAAGAGGTAAGAGGCAATCCTGTCCTAGAAGATAACTCTCTTATGAAAGAGGAACTTCTAGTATAGAATAAATTAAATCTCTACTATATATTTTGAGGATAATGTATGGTAAAATAGTGTTATCTAAGAAAGGATGAACACTATGAGAAAAACATATCTTCCTCTGTCAGATGAAGACAGAGA